>Ga0182018_10000116_pt1 | contig 97550 bp, 82 predicted proteins | sample 812P2MmetaG_FD_120490 | JGI IMG/M metagenome (GOLD analysis project Ga0182018, IMG submission 120490) | Permafrost microbial communities from Stordalen Mire, Sweden - 812P2M metaG | ecosystem: Environmental > Terrestrial > Soil > Wetlands > Permafrost | place: Sweden: Stordalen | collected...
CTACAACGCATTCGACAGTTGGGGCGAACTGATCACGGCCAAAGGAAATGTCAGCGGCGACACTTGGACTTGGATAACCGAGACGATGATGCAAGGTAAGCCGATGAAGACGCGCTTGACCGAAAAGGAAGTCTCCAAAACGCAATACACATTGAAATATGAATCGTCCACAGATGGCGGCAACACGTGGACATCCGATCTGGAATCGACGTTTACGAAGGCGCTGGCGCCCCCGGCTGCGAAGTAAGAATTGTTCGAGATGATTTTTGGGGCGCGTGGCGGACAGGCTGCGCGCCTTTTTTATTGCGTCAATTTCCTCCCCGGTTTTCTAAGTATTTGCTTACCCGAGAAAACTTCCTGTTGCCCCTGATTCGACTCAAGCAAAACGTTTGATGAAGCCGCGATGCACGAGGCAAAGGAAACCTGAACTCAACCTACCGCCGCGTTTACGGCAAGAGCCATAGAGAGATTGCGCTCATTTTGAACAATCTCGCTGCGGTCTACCAAGCGGCTGGTCAACCCAGTCGCGCAGAAACGCACTATCGAGCGGCTTTTGCCATGAAACGGCAGAAATTGGGCAAAGCTCATCCTGAGGTCGCCATCACCATGAACAACCTCGCGATGTTGTACGCATCCCTGGGCAGAGAGCCGGAGGCTCGTCTCTGGTTCGAAAATGCGCTAAAGCTCCCCGGTAATTCTCTCGGCAAATCGCATCCCAACACGCTGGCGGTGAAAAGAAATCTTCAAAAGGTGAAAACAACTTCTCCGATGAGAGCGGTGAAAATCCCACGAAAGCCTGGCAAACGCTAGCGCTTTACCGGATGTGCGTTGTCGGCGAGGAGTGAACGGAGGCGGGGGACGCGTCGGTTCGATCAGCGGGGTGGAATCGGTAGCACGGTGAGGCTCGCGAAGCGGATCGCGTGTAACGTTCGCGGAGTTTGTGCTTGGGGATCAGCCGGTAAAGCTCGATCCGAAACTGATGTCCAAGGCTGCATAGGTTGGCGTCCGGAAAATGGACACCGCCAACAGACAACCGATTATCCGTCCGTTCCGGGAACAACGGTTGCTGATTCCGCGTACTTTCCATTGTGATATAAACAGTTCGCTCGATGAAGGAGTGTCGCAATTCCACGCATTAGTGGCAGCCATCTTGAGGACAAAAGCACGCTAGCTCAACCGGCGATCCTCCTTTTCGCTCTGGTGCTTCTTATTCCGGTACACTTCCCGTTTCTTGACGCTGCCCCTCCCCCCCTAGCCCGCGACTGTGCCTCCGAAGTCAAACGGTTCGAACCCGCAGGCTATTGTTGCATTAGAAGTGCTGACTCCTTCCAAGGGCGGAGATTTCAATTCCTACCTGTATGGGTTATATGTGTCAGTTAAAGATAAGTGGCATGCGTCGATGCCTCCCTCCGTTCAGCAAGGACAACGAGGTGTAAACGCGGTTCAGTTCCGGGTCTTGCAGGACGGTAGAGTCTCGGACGATTTCCTGAAGTTGCAAGCTAGTTCATGTAAAAAGGACTTCGACAAAGCGAGCCTAGGAGCAGTACGCAAGGCTGCTCCGTTCAATCATCTACCACGGACTTTTCTGAGCCGTTCATGTTCCGAGCGTGTTACAGCGGTTAGCTGAGGAATAGGAGGAAAATGACGGGGCTCACGTTCCAGGAACTCATTCTGAAAGCTCGCGAACCGATGCGCCTACTGCCAATCGGCAATCCTGTCAGAGCAAAGATGGGTACGCCAGAAGATTTACGACCCCGCACTCGATGACCGTGGTGCAAACTACCGCTGCTACCACGCTGAACCCCTCGCCGGAGAGGAACTGAGTTGCTGGGAAAAGCACCAAGTGGAACAGGAAATTGCGCGGCGTGTCTACGCTGCTTAGCGGGCACTCAAACTGAAAATTCCTCTAAAAACAATTAAGGGCGCACCAGCGGTTTAGACTGATGCGCCCTCTCTAATTGAGCCGTAAAGTTTTTACGCTTCCCGGTTCAATCTGGCGTGAAGATAATCCTCGCGTTCATCGTCGTCAATCGAATTCGCTCCGAACCTCTGTGCAAATCTGTGCACACGTGTGCAAAATCTAGAGGCAATTGTTGGAGATGTACACTAAAGCAATCAGCATGGACGATAGAGGTACAAGGGAACCCGATGTTTGACCTTCCTCCGGGACTCAAATGGCTCGAAGAGACGTACGAGGGCCGCGAATGGTTGCTGCACCTTCCTGCTCGCGTCGAAGCCTGCGTCGATAGATGTTCGCTGCGACTAGAGCGTCCCTACGACCAATCGCAGGCTTCCATTGTGTTTCCTGCGACCACTGTCGAGGGCGCATCTGCAGTGTTAAAGATCCGGTTTCCCCATCCAGAATGTGAACACGAGGCCGAGGCGCTTCGGCGCTGGGGCGGTCAAGGTGCAGTACAACTCCTTGCCAGCAATTAGTCGCATTACGCACTCCTGATCGAACGATGTGAACCGGGCAACCATCTCTCGTTTGTGGGTATTGAAGAGGCCCCGGAAGTATTCACAGAACTTTTGCCTCGACTGTGGATCAACGCAAACGATCCGTTTGTGTCTCTTCAGGATGAATCTTCAGGATGGGCTGAGCACTTGCCACTATCTTGGGAGCGGGCAGAGGCTCTCGACAAGCTGAGAGGAAGCCAGAGTCAGCAGGTCCTCCTTCATCGCATGCACCACACGAAGGGGTCACTCGATTCGCGCTGTGGCTGAACGCAACTGCCATCGTCGGTCTCTGTGCGCTGCTCATTTTGAGGAGCGTGCTCGATGGCGACACACGCTCTTCCTTTGCCAACTCGGCCTTGGCCCTCCCAGTGGCGGCATCATTTTTGCTTGGAATTGTCGTTTCGGTCGCAAACGTTTTGTGGATGCTGATAGTTGCGAAGGCCAAAATCGCTGTTGCCATTGCTATGGTTGTGTCGACGAAACCCGTGCCGGCGATGGTACCCGCCATTCCGCTCGGGCAAATTCCGCTACGGCCAAAGGATGTCGAGGACATGCAGCGAGACGCCAGCTGGAATCTAGGCTTGCGGCAAATCTGACACGAATTCGTCGAGAAAAGTTCTAAAATCGTCGCGAAACCTGGTTTCGAGCCGACTGGAAACTCATGCGTGTGCCTGAATTGCGGACAGAGCGCCCTCTACCGAAGTACCGATTTGTTGTATCGCGCCTAGAAGCATCCCTAATCCATTTTAAATAGACTGACCTTCAACGCATCGCAGATTCGATTCCATTCGGCGTCGGAGCACTCTTCAGTCGCCTTGGCAATGATTTGTTGCTCGCCGCCTTCGTCGCCCACGCGTCGAAGGGTCCGGTCTGGGGATATCCAATAGCCTTTTGTGTCGATGTAATCATTAGCGGCCATTACGAATTAACTTGGTGTATCCCCAGTAGCCAGGGCCGACTCAACCATATCAACCCGCTCGGCTTTCAGAGTAGCGAGTCTCAGTCGAGCGGCTTCAATAGACTCGTGCTCAAGCCTACTGATTTCGATCTGACTATTGAGTCTTGCTGTGATTGCCGCTCGCGCATCTGCAATCTTGATAGTCATCCTAGCGGGGTCTGTTTCAAAAATCGCAGACACATAGGCTGTTCTCCAAATGGACGAAGCGAGATCGCTCACAAAGCCTTCTTTCGGAGTTCGACAGAGCAGATGGATAGGCAACTTGGCACCCGCTCGTCGTTGGATTGTTCATGAGGCCGTCTTTCAGACGCAACCACACTGTACGCTAACGTACCTGTAATAGATAGGAGTAGACTTGCGACCATTTTGCTGCGAGAAATGTCCAACCACTGTAATGGTTTGCTCAAATGCGTGGACGTGATAAACGACGATGGAGAGACCTTTGTGAGGAAGCCGAGGCTGTGAACGATCCCAAGAAACTGCGAAAGCTCGCCGACCAAATCACGCACATTCATGACGCCGAGCAAAAGCGTCTGCGTAATCCTCCAAGGCAGCCAAGGGTCAGGCGGATCGGCAAGCCTAGAATTGCTTAGTGGTTTCCAGAGCGTCTTTTTCGCAACGGAACAAGGGCCGGAAAACTAGTTGCGTCCGCCCAATTGACCACGCATCTTGTTTGCAACGATATGGAGATTTCCCCGACGCCGGTCCTCGCTAAAATGTCTTGCCATTCATGGGAGTGACGAGATCGTGCGTGTCTTTGCACTGATAGCAGAGCGGGTTTCTACACATAGATCGTTCGCGCTTGAGCGCAGCTAGCGCGTTTAGCGTCTTAACAACTGCACGCCTCTCATTTTCATCGATGGCACCCTTGATTATCCGCTGTCCGATTGCGTCTTTTGCATCTTCGATGCGCCGAGGGAGAATATTGGGGATCGTTTCGAGGGCAGTGGCTTCGAACAAATTCATCCATTCATAACTTACATTCACGGTCGTCTCCTTTCCGGGGACTTGAAGAAAGGCAATAACGGCTACTAGCCTGGTAGGGTAGACCGAGGGAACGTAAATTGAACCAATTAATAGCTAGTCGCTATCGTACCGGCGGTTCAAAACCCGCACGTGGTCGCCCACTTCCATCGTCATCGATGGCATATTTCCGAAAATATATCCGTTTATGGACCATTTGATATTCGTGTCGACGAAACCCGTGCCGCGATGGTACCCGCCATTTCGCTCGGCGTGATTAGGGAAATTTGCGTGCGGTCTACTCCTTTCGGATCCGTCGTATGATCTCGAATATTTTCCTCCAGATACGAACTTTCGTTTTCATTGATCGCAATGTACATGCTCATGAACTTGTGGTCCACGTCCTTCGGCCCCCCATCCGGACGCGTCAGTCCTCGCCGTTTCACCACGATCATGCCAAACAGGCAGGAGGTGATGTCCTGCAGTTTGTCAGCGCGAGTGATAGAGCCAAAAGACCGAACTGGGATCCGACCCAGCGCGCTCGGATACCTGCCATAGATAAGTGTGTTTGGAGCCGGGAGGCACGGCGCCGTCGCCTTTGTCAGTGCCAGGGGTCCCGTCGTTGTAATCCGCGCCTTCGGAATGTTTCTGATACAGAACTCCATGCGGATGCATGCAGGCCAAGGAAAACGGGCGCCAGAGCTATCAATTCTTTAGGCCGGCCATGAACGTCAGAGCCGTGGAGCGACAATCCATCGAGGAGAATTTGGGCGCGCCCTGGAACGACAGGAATTCTCCTTGCACTACCAGCCGAAGATCAATCTGAGGACCCGAGAGATTGCCGGGGCGAGAGGCGCTGATGCGCTGGAGCCACCCAACGCGCGGGCCCGTCTCTCCAGCGCAATTTATTCCCGTTGCGGAGGATTGCGGTCTGATCCTCCCGATCGGAGAATGGGTCCTTCGCGAAGCGTGCAAGCAGTCCCAGGCCCGGATGGATGTAGGGCTGGTGATAGGTACCATGGCGGTGAGTATCTCCGCGATGGAGTTCTGGGCCGAGGGGCGACCAATCTCATGAAGATTGGATGGCCGCTAACGGATACGCGGTCGCCACGTTCGAACTGCGCCGAAAAAAGCGAATCTCGGTGGACGCTTAGTGTCTTGTAAGCTATTAGATTTGATGTGTGCCTTGACTTTGTCCTTGGAGGCGACATACTAAAGATCCCTTTCAAACGCCTGTCCTTCTTCTGGGGATGGCTGCTTCCAGCCCTCGCACCTATCTAGCATGTGGGACATCTTGGGAAGCCTGGCGCTGGCTGACGGCGATCTCTGCGTTTCTGTCAGTAATGTCGGCGAACGGCATAGGATGGCCTTTGAAACCCAGACATCACGTATGGAAGTAGAGTTCGGGACGTCGTCGAGCCGGTTCGCTTGTGGATGGGCATTGGGTCCTGAAGAGTGTTGAAGCCAGTGATATGGGCAGCAAATGTCCCCTTTATGGGCAAGTCTGCTGCGCGTGGACGGTTCGCGGGCAGGAAAAGCAGACAGCTCCTAAAGTGGGCGCCGTGGTAGAGGACATGGCCAGCCCAAAGCGACACAAGCTTGGCGAGACTATATGAGACATGTTGATCGCTTCGCGAGTAGATACTACAACTCTCTCTGGTCTGTGCAAGCCGCATCAAGCCAGTTGTGGACTTGTTTCGAGCGAGGTCTAGCGTCACGAAAGAAAATGGAAGGCCCAAATCTAAGAGTTTGCAAGCGGTACCGTCAGGGATGCCGAGTCTTCTGATGCCGTTCCAGAAAACCAAGCGACTGGGCAACGCGATCAGAATCGCCGCGAAAGAGCGCCGCAATCACCCGCGGTATGCGGTGACCGCGATGGCTCAAGCTTTGGAATTGCAGTCGAACACCCGAATCGGCGGGCGCATCAGTGACATAGGGCAAGATGGTTGTTACATGGAAGTAATGAGTCCGTTTGCGATCGGCACCGAGGTAACCGTGCGCATCACGAAGGACGATAGGTCATTCACGGCCAAAGCCAGAGTCTCGTATTCAAAGGGAGGCATGGGGATGGGAATGGTCTTTACGGATGTCGAGCCGGGTCAGCGTCCGGTGCTGGAGCGATGGATCGGAGAATTGAGCGGGGACTTGGCGCCAGTGCCAAGAGCAGCAGAGGCTGAACAGGAGATTGAGAGTGTCGGCAGCGGGCTCTACGAGGATCGGAATTCGTTCAATGATCTAATTACTACCCTGATTCGAAAGGGAGTCTTGACGGACGCGGAGGGTAAGGCGCTGCTGCAGAAACGATTCCTATGAAGGAGCAACGCTTCGGTCAACGCTCGCGGCCGAAAGAGTTGGATCTACTGCGCCGCCGAGTTGCTCTTCTCATCTAGGTAATGAAGACAACATTTTTGATCGCCCCAAATCCAGCTGCCCAATCAGCGCAAGCAAAATACGAATGCATCGACAGTAAAAACATCACGCTGCCGGCGGTCCTTCGAATCGAGTAGGATTTTATCTCTTCGCTTCGGCGATTTCGCGGGCTTTGCCCCTCGCGTCCTGTTCACGGCTAGCCCCTCTTTCTTGTTCTCGTGGATAACGTACTCTATTTTCGCACATTTGAGTGGAAGAGGGTCTGGTTGGTAAAACAGAGGGCCTGAGGGAAGGCCCGAGAGGAGGGGCGATGGAGCCCACCAACCATGGAGAAGTAGGCAAGGAAGTAGCGAAGCCGAGCCAGGTGATCCAGATTGACGAAGGGAAGATTCAGGAGCACCTGGGAGAAGTCCGCGGCACGGTGGAAGAGACGTTGAACGCCATGCTGGACGCCGAAGCCGACCGTCTATGCCGAGCCGAGCGGTACGAACGGACTGAGGCACGCACCTCACCGCCCCAGTGGATTTGGCACCTGTCTGCTGGTCATATTTCGCTCCAGCTCCTTGCTCTGCTTTCCCAGCTCAGTGTCTGCTCCCGCCATTACTCGGGAATACAAAACACATGCTTTCATATGAATCCAGTGGCGCGCCCTTCTTTTGCTCACACAATTGCCTCAGTGCACTCCTCGTAACCAGCAACACAAAGAATGCCTATCCTTAAGGTGTCGCTTCTATGTGATTGCGCCCGAAATTGTTCTATGGCAACGCAAAACTAAAGATATCGTTGCCTGACGCGATGGCGACGTACTGCTTTCCGAGAACTGCGTAACTCATCGGAGAAGCGTGAAATCTCTGACCGGTGGTGAAGTGCCAGAGCGGCTTGCCGGTTTTTGCTTCCACGGCTTCGAACGATTCCGCATCGTCACCGAAGAAAACCAGGCCGCCTGCGGTGGTCATGGTTCCGGCAGCCGAACCGCCGTCACCGACTTGGGGATATCGCCATTCGAACGCACCGGTGTCAAGGTTGAACGCGAGCAAGATTTTTTCGCGCGGGCCACCGGGGACACGTTGGACGCCAGTCGCGTAGTACTCGCGGCCCTCGGAGAACTTTTGTGGCTTACGGTGAAAGATGCCGCACTCCTCAAGCGCGAGGAAGTAGAAAAGATGGGTGGCTGGATTGTAGGACGGAGAAAACCAGTTGGTTGCGCCAATCATGCTCGGGCAAATTTCGGTGCCTTCGTCGGACGGCTCGAGGCCCGTGCGAATGGGACGACCTTGCAGGTCGATGCCTTTAGCCCAATTCAAGTTCTTCACGAAAGGAATGGCCGAGAGAAACTTTCCGTTGGTGCGATCGAGGACGTAGAGAAATCCATTGCGATTTGCTTGGACCAGCAATTTTCGGGGCTGCCCTCGGTAAACCGCGTCGACGAGGACGGGAGTTTCGGTGGCGTCGTAGTCGTAGAGATCATGAGGAGTGAATTGAAAATACCATTTCATCTTGCCAGTGTCGGGGTCGAGCGCAAGAACGCAAGCGGTGTAGAGATCGTCTCCGGGGCGCGGCGCACCGTCAAAATCGGGAGCGGCGTTGCTGGTGCCCCAATAGATGGTGTTGAGATCGGGATCGTAGGTGCCGGGCATCCAGGTGGTGGCGCCGCCGCGAAGATAGAGGTCGCCCGGCCAGCTCTCGGAGCCGGGTTCGCCGGGGCCGGGAATCGTCCATGTACGCCAGGCTTGTTTGCCGGTTTCGGCGTCAAAGGCGGCGACGAAACCGCGAACGCCGTCGTCTCCTCCGGAAGTGCCGACGATGACTTTGTTTTTGACGACGAGAGGGGCGCTGGTGGCGCCGTAGTTTTTGTTGCCTTCGGCGTAGGGGACGTCCCAGAGAAGATGACCGGAACGAGCGTCGAGACAGAGCAGATGCGCGTTGTCGGTTTCAAGGAAGACTTTTGTGTGCCAGACGGCGACGCCGCGATTGTGATGTTGGGATGCGTCGTCGATGAGTCCCTCGGTGATCGGCCGCGAATAGTGCCAGATGGACCGGCCGGTGCGGGCGTCGAGGGCGAAGGCGTCGTTGGCGGAGGTGACGAACAGGATGCCATTGACGGCTACGGGCGTGACTTCGAGACCTGTTGTCTCGCGCAGGTGAAAAATCCACTGAGCGCGGAGGTTGGCGACATTTGCCGGCGTGATTTCGGCGAGATTGCTGAAGCGGCGGCCGGTGTAGTCGCCGTTGTACGAGACCCAGTTTGCGCCGGGCGGTTGTGAAAGCAGATCCTCGGCGCGGACGTCGATCGAAGCCGAAGAAACGGAGGATTTCTCTTGTCCGGCGGAGAATGCGGAGCAGGTCAGAACCATTGCGGCGAACACGATGTGTTTGCGGAGTGGCACAGGTTTTGAGGTGCGCTCCTATTGGCGGTCGAACTGCTTCACAGCGTCTTGAGTGGATTTCATGGTTTCGATCGTCGCGTACACGGAATGCTCCTTAAATCCTTACTGTTCTTCGTCGTCCTCGAACTTTTTGCGTGAGGATGCGTTCGTCTTTGTGTCGCGCGCGGCGAACATTAGGAAGCTGATCAGATCGTTCAGTTCATCAGGATTTAGAGTTGTGCTGTAATCCGCAGGCATCAGCGAGCCCGTTTGGCGCGAAAAACTGGCGATTTCTGACTTCTGGAACAGGTGGAAATCGCCGTCGAGGCTTTGGATCTGGAGCGAGAAGTTGTCTTCGTTCCGCACGACGCCTGAGTATTCCTTGCCATCGCGCATCTTAACGATCATCTTGCCGCCCAGCCGGTTCGCACTGGAGGGTTTGACGATGGCCTGGCGAATCTGGTCGGGAGAGCGGCCCCCTCCGAATCCAGAGAGTTCTGAAGCGATGAAGCCTCCCGAGCCTGCGACCGCATGACACTCCGAGCATCGCGCCTTTCCGTAAAACAGTTCCCGGCCCTTCTGCGCGTTACCCGGTAGATTCGCTGGTTCGTTCTTGCCCTGAAGCTGGCGCAGATAGGCGACGACATTTTTGATGTTGACCCCCACAGAGGCGAACGCGGGCATCCCCGTTCCCGGCAACCCGCGCTCGATGATTCGATAAAGCTCGTCATCGGATCGTTGCTGTGTTTTCGCGCTGGACGCAATGTCCGGAGCGCGCTCGCCGCCGCGCCCGTCCAGACCGTGGCATCCCGCACATCGCGATTCGAAGGTTTGCCTGCCATCTACGTTCGCCGTATCTGCGAGCTGGTCGCCGTTCGCGGGGCGCAACGACCTGTGTTCCCTCGACGCAACTCTCTGCGCAACGACGAGAGCACAAAGGAACATGACCCCCAGAGTAAGTACCATACGGGCGCCAAGCCTATTTTCAGCGTGAGCCATAGATATTCGATCTTCGGGCATTTCCGTGCAACAGCATCGTTTGCGAATTGCGACTCGAGCAGATCAGTGATTCGCTGGCCCGCGCACGGCGATGAGGGACACTTGCTCCAGATCTGGATAGTGCCCTTCGTCGTCGGGTTTTCGTTCGGCCGGCTTGATTTGCTGAACCGTTGTCTGTGCCGGCAATACTCTGTCGAAATACTTCCGGTACACGTTTCCGAACGCCGCCGATTCCGACAAGTCATCCAGGTAAATTGTGGTTGAGACCACCTGATCGAACTTCATGCCGGCCTCTTCCAGGTTGTCGAGGAGGTTGCGCATGGTCTGCCGAACCTGGTCGGAGGTTGCGGCCGCGAACACGCCGCCGTTGGGCCCAGGAATGAATCCGCTTTTCGCCGAACAATAGAGCGTGTCTCCGGCGAAGACGCATGGACTCGCGGTCGGACTTGGCGGCATGTTCTTCGGCCGTATCGCGTGTCGCTGCGCCAAGTCTCGAACAGCCACGCCAGTGTAGGCTATGTGTGCTCCTTCCGGGAGACTCGACACTTCGATCGTTGCGCGTCCTGGGGTGTTGCCGAATTCGAAGCGCCGGGCGTAGTGCTCATTCATGATTCGCATCGGTATAGCCGAAGTCACGTACGGGTTCACGAAGACCATATTACTGAGTGTCAGTCCCGCGGCTTCGACAACCGCCTTTAGACCGTCGAGCGCGAGATCGACCTGCACGGCAGGATTCGCCGGCACATTTCCGCTTGCGGGGTCGCTGCCCAGCATCGTGGAGACGAATAACCTGTCATGCGTCAGCATTCCGAACGAGTACGCTTTGTTCGACTTGAACTGGGGCACTCCGACCGCTTGCTTTCCTTTGAGATCGCGGACAGCGACGGCGTTGATTTGTACGGAAGGTTCGGGAAGCCGGGCAACGCCCAATACGCCACGCGCCGGCGGCAGCTTCGGAAAATATTCGGCGAAAGCTTTGTCCAACGCTTCATAATGGCTCATATCCTCCAGATAGACCTGGACATAGACTACGTGATCCATGGTCAAGCCGGCGGCTTCGACTACGGTTCTTGTGTTCTCGAGAGACTGATGAACCTGACCCGCAAAATCGGGCGGAGTGCTCCCATCCGGACGGCGAGGGCCCTGCCCGGACACATACACATAATCTCCCGCGTCGATTCCCGGGGGACCCAACGCATCACTGGCAGCCGCCGACGTTTTAGGCTGGATCGCCCGCAACTGCCCGTGCGTGCGGGTTGTGAAACAAAGCAGCGACACACCGAGCAGGAATAAAAATCTCATGCGGGTTTTCCCTTGCGGGCCGAGCCTAGAATTGTTCGCAGCCTTTGCCCCACGATCATCTCTTCGCCGGGTTTAATCGTCATCGAAACCAGCTCGATGTGGTCTACCTCCTTCCGCTCTTTCCTGTTCGGTTTCTCGATTCCTTCGTGAACCGCCTGCACGAGGCTAGGGTTGTCCGCACCGAGCACTTCGATCACAGGGTCGCCCTCGCGCAGCTTCTGAACACAGTCGGTAATAGTGAAACCCCACGCCTGCTGGTCCCAGGAAATCTTCAGCGTTGGGTAGCGATTTCCATCGTCGGGCACATAGGTTTCCGTTTTCACTCCAGGTACGGTCTCGACGAGTTTGGCGATGCGATCTACTCGTGCGTTCCATTCGCTGTAGAGCTTTTTGGGATCGATCTTGAGCCAGGTCTCCACCGCGGTCAGGCACCCGATCACTTCTTCCTTTCCGACCTTCATCGGGCGGCATACGGCTCCCTCCCAAGGTGCGGAGTTGCGCAGCGCTGCTTCGATCAAATCCTTTCGACCTAGCAGCACGCCGCTGCACTGGGGTCCCTGCAGGCCCTTGCCTCCCGAAAAAGTGTACAGGTCGATTTTCATGTTGGCGTAGAGTCTTAGATTGTCGGCCGGGGGAATCCCGGCAGCATCGTCCAGCAACATGGGAACGTCATGATCTTTCGCGATCGCCACCTCGCGCACGAGTTTGTCCCCAAGATCGGTGGTGTAAATCATGGCGGTGTTGTCCGTGACGGCGTTGGCAATTTCTTCCGGAGTCTCGACGAGCACCAGTTTCGCTCCGGTCAACCGGATGGCGTTGTCAAATGCGCTTCGGCCCCCAACCATGATCACTTCGTGCTTCATCCCCGTCGGGTCTGGCAGCTGCCAGATCTTTTGAGGATCGCTTCCCGCCATGCACGCGGCGGTGGAGGCGGCCATGGCGCCTGCCGCTCCCGAGGTGATCAAGCCGGATTCGGCGCCCGTCAGCTCCGCCAGCTTGCGTCCGACGGCTCGTTGCAGTTCGACCATGTTGACGAAATAGTGCGACGCTTCGGCTTGCGCGGCGCGGACTTCCGGAAATTGCAACGAACCGCTTAAGTACGTCCAAGTTCCGCGGCAGTTGATCACCGTTTTGACGCCCAAGCGGGTATATACATTTTCCCGCGGATCAAGGCCCATCGCGGCGGCAGATTTTTCGTACAGGCCTTGGGCTGCAAGTTGGGCCAGCAATGGCGAGGCGGCCAGCATCTTCATGAATCCGCGACGGCTCGACTCCTGAGCGACTGACATGCGTTTCCTCCGAAATGCGTTTTACTTGGCGAAGATCAGCGTTCCAAAGTGTTCGGGCACATGGTTGGGATCATGGTTAGGGGCGCAGGTTTGTTGCCAGCACATGAAGTGACGCTGAGGATCCTCTCCGAGCCCGTCGATGCGATACAGGTTGGCGCGCCATTTCGTGCCAGGCTTTACCGGCTGTTCACTGACCGACTTCAGCGGCACGCGCGCTGCGGCATACCAGAAATGGTTCGCTTCGTCGATGCGGCCCTGTCGCTGCCACCCGGAGTTCCACTCCGCGCCATAGCTGTCGTGGTCCAGGTCGATGGCTAGATCGACCCAATCACCGGTAGGAGCAATCTCGAATTCCCGGTAGTGCCGGATGTTGGTCCAATCGTCGCCCAAAAAAAACTCGACCACGTCGCGGTCCCATAGTTTGAGGCGATCTTTGCTGTTGTCCGGGGGCAGCCAGAGATTCAATTCGGTATACGGAGAGACAAACAGGAGATACAGATCAGAGTCGGTCCAAAACGCGCGTACTTCGGTCTTGAGCTTGGGATAGTCCAGCTGCAGAGTACAATCTTTCTCGATCCACGCGGAGGCCGCGTGAGACCAGGTCGCCGAGTGCGGATCCGTGTTGAGTTCCGGCGCTTTGCTGACATACGGGACAGTGAGCGCGGCCATCGGCGGCGTAACCTCGCATACGTCCACGGCCAATGCGGCGATTGGGATCAACAGGATCAGTAGCAGGCTTCGGATGGATTTCATTGTTTAGGGATGCGGCGCGTTTCGTAGGTCTGGCGAAATCTCGTACGCTTTCTCGAACTCCGCGCGCGCCTCGTCTTCCTTTCCTTCCTGGTGAAGAGCTAGTCCAAGGTTGTAGTGTGCTTCCGCATAGCGGGGCTTGAGGCGCACGGCCTCGAGGAACTGCGCCTGCGCCGTGCGCACGTCACCCTCCTGCAATAGCGCCAAGCCGAGGTTGTTATGACCCTCCGGAAAACTCGGATCGTCGCGCACAATGCTCCGAAAGACATTGGCGGCGCCAGCTGGATCGTTGTTCTGGGCGAGGACCAATCCCAGTTGTATCCGCGCGTCGGTGTACTTCGGATCGAGACTGATGGCTTCGTTCAGCTCGCGAGCGGCTTCGACCAGTCGTTCTGTTTGCGCCAGCGCGAGACCCAGATTGTAGTGGCCTTCCGCCAAGTCCGGATCCGACATCACGGCTTGCTGAAATTCCTCGAGCCCACGAGTACGATCGTTCTCGCGCCAATAGAGCAACCCGAGGGTGGAGTGGGCCTGTGCGTAGTCGGGTTTCAACTCCAAGGATTTTTCGAAGGCTGTTTGAGCACGCGCTGCGTCACCTTTGCGCTCCCAAGTGACGCCGAGATAGTAGTGGCTCGTGGGTAGCGTGGGGCTTTGTTCAACGGCTTTTTGAAAGAGCGAGAGGGCGTCGTCGAGACGCTGCTGTTTGAGGGCATCGACGCCCTGAAGGATCAACAGCTTCGACTGCGCCAGGCGGGAACGGAACTCGTGCAGTCCATCTAGCTCGTCCAACTCCTTTTGCGCTGCGGCGGTCTGGCCTTGAGCGCGCAGGGCAATACCCAGGTCGTAGTGCGCCTTTTCGAAATCAGGCTTCAGTTCGATCGCGCGCTGAAACGCCGCGATTGCCCCGGCGGTGTCGCCGCCGGCTTTCAGCTCCATGCCGAGATCTGTCTGTGACTCCGGATCTTTGGAATCGATCTCGACCGACCTACGAAACTCGGCGAGCGCACCAACATGATCGCCCTGGCGGCGGAGAGTGACTCCCAGCATCGTGTGCGCGGGCGCGAAGCCAGGTTCAAGGCGCACGGCGCGACGAAACTCTGCCGCGGCGCTGTCCGGTTTTCCCAATTGTCCTTCGCTCAGTCCCAACTCGAAATACAGGTCGGCCGAGGGCTTCGATGCGATCGCTCGGCGCAACTCTGCTTCAGCGGCCAGAAAATCATTCTGCTGCGAATAAATGCGCGCCAGGAGGCGATGCGCCCCGGCATTCGATGGATCGAGCTCGACCGAGGTGCGCAGCTCCTTCGCCGCCCCGGCTTGGTCCTGCAGATCGTACCGGGCCGCCCCCAACCCGTAGTGGGCGTCTGCCCATTTCGGTCTGAGCCGCAGAGCGGCGTCGAACTCCTCGGCCGCTTGTCGTGAGTTGCCTCCGTACTTCAGCGCCAGCGCAAGGTTGTAATGCGTAGCCGCATCATTGGGTTCGAGCGCCAGCGCCTTTCGGTAAGTGGCAGCGGCCTGGTCCCAGGATTTCGCCCGCGAGAGTTGCAGCGCCTCTTGGCGGTAACTCTCGGCAGTCTGCGCCGATGCTGCCGCCGAGTAGAGAAGGCTCACCATCAGCAGAAGGACGACCCGCCAGCGAGAGCGAATGTGAGGATCATTCAAGTATCCGTCCATGCGTCGTGGCCCAACTCGGCGCACGTTGCCGAGAAATCGAGGCGAGGCTGTATGCCGCCTCGCCCGCCGGTGCGTGAGGCTGGTGCCAGGCACTGACCAGAGATTACCAGTAGAACTTCGCGCTAACTTGCCCGATGCGTGGATCGCGCGCATTGGTGACGATTCCGAAGCTCGAGTTGCTGATGTCTCCGGTAGGATTCATAAATTGCGCGTGGTTGAAGATGTTAAAAAATTCGACTCGGAGATCGAAAGCGTAATTCTCTTTAATTACGGTTTGCTTCAAAAAACCGAAGTCGGTGTTGTTGAATCCGGGGCCGTGGAAGAAACGCCGGTTGGCGGTGCCGAAGGTGCCCAGATCGGTATTCGTGGCGAACGCGCTCGGCAGGAAGTAACATCCCGTACCGTCGGTAGTAGGACAACCGGGGTTCGACTTGCGCGGATCCACAATCTGGACAGGGCCCACCAGATTCGGCATATCCGTGGCTGGACTCCCAACCAACGATGCATCTCCGACGCTCTGGTTCATCTGGATGGGGAAGCCTGTCGAGAAGCGCGTGATCCCCTGCATCTGCCAGCCTTGGGTCAAGCGCTTCGGCGCTTTGGAGAAAGCTCGTTGGAAGGGTATGGCCCAAATGTAACTGGCCACGAAATTACTCCTAATGTCGGTCGATGAAAGTCCGCGGCTCAATTTGGCGTCTTCGAAATTCACCAGATCGTTGAACGCCGAAGAATCGTCCAGGGCTTTGGCGAACGTGTAGGCCGCCAAGAACGTCACATCGCTGGCTTTGCGTTCGACGGTGACTTGCGCGGCGTTGTAAATCGAATTGGCAGTCATGCGTGTATAGGTATTGCCGTAGCCAAAACACACCAGCACGGCCGATCCGGGGCAGAAATTGGGATTGAGGATTGACTGCCTTGTGCTGTAAACGAAGGACCCGCTCGGCAACTGGAAAACGTCGTTTTCATTGTTCGGCTGGCAGCCCGCGACGCCTGCCGTCGTGTCCATAGCCCCTTCCGCAGTGAGTTGCATGCACAGAGCCGCGTTGCCCGGGTTGGCTTCCTCCTGGGTGATCAGGTGGTGGCCCTCGGTCCCGACGTATGCCAGGGTCAGCACCGTCGATTTGCTTAGCTCCCGTTGGATCGAGAAATTGAAGTGCTCCGCGTAAGGTAGCTTATTGTGAATGTCGTAGCCCGGAAAAAAACTGAACGGCTCGTAATTCGCGAAGCTCAGTGTCTGGTTCGACGGACTACCCGGAATCGGCGCCGTGAAGGGAAACCGCTGTCCTAAGGATTGCCCGGTGGTTCGAGAAAGAAAGGGTTCGTCAAACATGATCGGTGTGGGACTGGAATAATACAGGCCGAAAGGCGCATCAGCCACCTCGTAGAACAGGTTCAGGTCCTCGATCGAAGTGTAGTACAAACCGTAAGCCGCCCGGATGCTGGTCTTTCCCGGGCCGCCAAATATTTTGCCCAACACTCCATCCGAAAATCCGGGTGAATACGCCAATCCCAGTCGCGGGCCGAGGTTGTTGTATCGCGTGGGGGCGAGCGTCTTGGGAATGCCAGGGTCACCCGGGAATACCAAGCCTGTGGGAGCAAGCGGAAATTCTGTGGACTGTTCCCCTGGGACGAAGGTCTGAATCTTTCCTTGGGTGTCATACCACGGCATGCTTACTTCCCAGCGCAAGCCGAGGTTGAGCGTAAGGTTGGATTTGACTTTCCAGGAGTCCTGCACAAACGCGCCGCCGTAGCGAGTGCGGGAATCGAGCAGCTGCAAAGAGGCCTGGGTATACCCGTTGGGAGTTGCGGGCGCGCCCAGAAGGAAGTCGGCAAAATCGGAGCCCGTCACCGTGCCATTGAAGACGAAACCACCGTTCGGGTTCGCATAGTTACGCTCGTTCACTTGCAGGTAGCGGAATTCACCTCCAACCTTCAACGTATGCTTGCCCAGCGCCTTCGAAAACACGTCCGTAGCCATATAGGTGGTGTCGGGTTGGTACGTATTCAGCGGGGGCACGCCGATGGTGTAGTTGTTAAAGATGATCTGAGGCACATACTCCGGATATCCGGGAGTCGTCGAAGGGATAATGCCGAGGCTCCCGGCGCCAGTTACGAAACCCAGGGAGGAAAGGCTGGCGAAACTCCCGGCCGGGTTGTCCTTGTGCAGGGCAGTCCGGAAGAAGGTCACCCGCGCCTCGTTAACCGCCGTGGCTCCGAAAGTCTTGGTGTTGCTCATGACGAACTCCTGCGCCCGGTCAACCGTAACCGAAGGAAAGCCCGGCACAGTTGCGCCGTCGCCAGGGGCCGGAAGTGCGGTTGGGACGTTCGAGTCGTCAAGGTGGTAGTACCACGACCAGTTTCCGGTCTTTTGGTTGTTGAAATCCACGCGCTCGCCGATTTTGTCATCGTTGGCGATATTTCTCTGAGCGTTGTTCGAATAGTTGTTTATGTCTCCTGCGAGCGACGGCGCCGGAATGTACTGGAGGATATTGGTGGCCGGTGTTGACCAGGCGGCCTGGGGGATCACGCCACCCGGAAAAACACAGCCGGTCGGTGATCCGGCGTTGGTGTTGTTACAGCCGACGAAACTATACGGCTCGTTCTGGGCCACCGTGTAACCCAAACGCTGCGAAAGCACCTGCGCCCAGTACGGGCCATCGATCGTACCGGTCAAGAGGGAAGGGTCGAAGTCGCCTGATCGCTGGGCGGCTGTCGGCACTGTAACCAACCCGGTTTCCGCGCCTTGCACCTGCCGTGTGCCTTGATAATCCGAGAACCAGAAAAGCTTGCTCTTCCAGAACGGCCCGCCCGCCGCATAGCCAAATTGATTGCGCCGCAACTCGGACTTGGAAGGCGCAAAGAAGTTTCGAGCATCCAGCTTATCGTTACGTAGGAACTCGAAGGCGTCACCATGAAACCCGTTGGTGCCCGACTTGGTGATGGCGTTGATCACCGCGCCGCTGAATTTTCCGTATTCCGCGTCGAAGCTGTTGGTGATCAGGCGAAATTCCTCGATGGAATCCAGATTCGGCACCAGACCTGCTCCCAGGTTGCGCCCCTCACTGACGTCTCCACCGTTGACCAGGAATGCGTTCGCCGTTTCCCGCTGACCGTTCACCGAAATGTTGCCTGAATTCAGAATGCCCGATACCGGACGATCCTGCTGGATGGTTGTAGCGGTGGCGGGCGCAACGCCCGCTTGCAGCCCCAAAAGGTCGATGTAGCTCCGCCCGTTCAGCGGCAAGGCCAGCATCTTCTTCGAGTCGATTACGTCGCCAAGTTGCGTGTTTTCTGTTTGCACCTGCACCGCATTGGCTTCCACCTTAACCACTTCCTGTTGTACGGAGCCAACCTCGAGGGTGACATCGACTTCCAGTTGATCATTCACCTTCACAACGATGCCAGTCTCGACGAAAGTGCGGAAACCGCCTGCGGTAACCGTCAGCTTATAATTGCCGGCGGGCAGTGCCAGGACTCGATAGGAACCATCCGGGCCGGAGGTCTCCTCATATTTTAGGTTCGTTTCCACATTGGTGATGGTGAGTCGCGCGCCAGCGATCGCGCCCTGAGAACGGTCGCGCACGACACCTTGAATCGATCCGGTTACGTCGGCGCGCACGACGCTGCAAACAAGAAGTACTGCGAGAACGAGAACAAACCCCAACCACAGAGATTTAAATCGATTTTGCATCGGCCCCCCTCACTGCGTGATCGTACACTTACACGAAGAAGGGAGAAGAATCAAGCGTTAGTTTCGATTTACTACTTTCCCTTTCGATCTATTACTTTTGCAGGTTGGCTGTATCCAGATTTCGGATTGAGGTCGATATCCGTGTGACTCCAACGCATTACAAGGAATGCCGGGTACTTACGGCAACGGTTTTGCACGGATTCCTCGTTCCGAACACGCCAAGGCGGCCTGGAATTTTCAGCCGTGTTGAGATTCTCACACAGGTACCAACGTGCAGCTCAGAGCATTGGCCTGCGTTGTAAGCTGCACCAGAACAAGCACTTAGATTTTGATCATGGTCTGCGATGAACCGACTCCTAGTGGACAAGTCAGAGAGGAACGCGGCGCCTGGAATCCGCGCCGGTGTTCTGGAGACGATGACATTCGCCCTCGCGACAAGAATCCTCCGATCAGGAACAAGGTCAAGATCAGCCAAACCCAGAACACTCGTTTCCAGAAACCAGGTCACTATTTGACTCTGAGTTCCCGAAGCAAGATCAGGTCCGTCGTTCGAGAACGACTAGGTGCTGCTGGAAGAGCGAATCTGTTTCGTAAACCGGCGCATCCAACCAAGGTGAGTGGCCCACATAGGTGCTGCCTCATTGGAAATCTCTAATCGATGAGGTAGCAAATCCGAAACTCGTCGCACCTCTTTTAAATCGCCGATAGCGCCGTAACTTTTCAGTACTTTCGGTGCCAGTATCACCGGACGCAATTCACTATTGTTCGCACCTGTACGTTCGGCCAACTTTCGCTCGACGCGGATAGGGACCAGACTGGAATTGAGAGTGACCCATGCCCAGGCTTGACTACATATCGTGCGTATTGACTGTGGTTTCGACAGTGCTCGTAGGGAAGAAGTTATGGCAAGGCTGGGTTATCGCGGCGGTCAACAGTGTCATCATTTGCTTGATCGGAATGCGCACCGCGCAATTTGGATTCGTTCCGGCGAACCTGTTTTGCATGGGGTTGTACGCAAACAACCTATGGAGCTGGCGGAGCAACAAATGAGAACCAAAGCAAAGCCCCTGGGAGTCTTTGCATTCTTTCTCGCGATTGGATCGAGCAACGCCACGCCGGCTCGTGCGCAAGCCAAGGCTCCTGCCGAGACCAAACGCCAGGCCAAGCATCTCGTAACGCCGAACGTTTCGGATCTGGCTAAAAAGCTCAACCTCTCGGGCACCGTCCGGATCGAAGTCCTTATCGAACCTGACGGCACGGTGAAAAAAACCCGCGTGATCGGGGGAAATCCGGTGCTCGCGATGGACGCGGAGATAGCGGCGCAGAAAAGCACCTTCATGCCGGGGCCCACGGAAACGACCGAGGTGATTGAGTTCAAGTTCTGATTGGCCGGGCCGCCCGCAGTCGAGCCGTCCACGCTTGCAGCTTTTCCCGCAATTCATCTGGCAAAAAAGAAACGCACTTGATAGCATCCGGCCCATGTGTAAACTACTTTTCGTGCTGTTGACGTTGTTCTCGGCACTGCCTGCCACCGATCTTCCAACCAAAAAATATCTGGATCTGGCGACCATCAAAACCATGGTTGCCGCCGCGGAAGCCGAAGCCAGAAAACGCAGCGTCGAAGTGACCATCTGCGTCGTTGATGACAGCGGCAATCTGCTTTTTCTGGAAAAGGCGGATGGCGCGACGCTGAACACCATTCAGTTCGCGCAGAAAAAAGCGCGGCACGCAGCTTTCTATGGCAGCCCCTCGAAAGATGGCGCTGACTACGTGAAAAAGGGAAGTGTCGAGGCGCTCGCTTTCCCGGACTTCTTTCCCAACCAGGGCGGACTGCCTATTAAGGTCGATGGCAAGACGATCGGCGGCATCGCGGCGAGCGGCGCCCGATCGGAAATCGACGAAGCTATTGCGCAAGCGGGACTAGACGCCGTTTTCAACAAATAGCGCCGAGTGTCCGACGCTTGAAGTTTTGCAAGACAAAATCTCCCCCGACTGGTTATTGAAGCCCCGGCAGAAATTTTACCGGGCAGCTTTCGCGTGCGGCCACCACGCGCAAATCATGCAGGAACCTTGCTCGACCCCTAAAGGCTTACCAATCTGTTAGCTACACCCCAAAGCCCGTATTGCATTTATGCGGCGACAAATCATAATTGGGTTATTCTGGTGCCCTAGATCGCCAGCCCAATGCAATGCCCTCTCTGTCAAGCCGATAACCCGCCCGCTGCGGAAGTCTGCACGAAGTGCAGCACCCCGCTGCCCCTGGCCGACATGACGATTTCTCCGACGGCAATGGGTACCGCTGTCAGTGGCACGCAAGCATGGTCGGTGGCGGTTACGCCCCGGCCGACCAGCGAAGCCGCGGCGCAAGGGCAGCTGCAAGTGGGAACTCTCCTCGCCGAACGCTTCGAAATTCTGCAACTCCTGGGCCAAGGTGGCATGGGCGCCGTCTACAAAGCGCGCGATACGGAACTCGAACGCCTGGTCGCGCTCAAACTGATCCGTCCCGAACTCGCCAGCCATCCCGAAATCCTGCGCCGCTTCAAACAGGAACTAATCCTCGCGCGCGAAGTAACCCATCGAAACGTCATCCGCATTTTCGATCTCGGCCAAGCCCAGGGCATCAAGTTCATCACCATGGAGTACGTCGAGGGACGGGACCTCAAGGGTTTGATCCACGAAAAAGAGAAGCTTACCGCCGGCGAAGCCGTACCCATCGTGATGCAAATCGCCGCCGCGCTCGAGGCCGCGCACACCGCGGGGGTTGTTCATCGCGACTTAAAACCGCAAAACGTGATGACCGACAAGGACGGCCGCGTCTACGTCATGGATTTTGGCATCGCGCGTTCGCTCGAACATCAGGGCATGACGCAGACCGGCGCGCTGATGGGCACGCCGGAATACATGTCGCCAGAGCAAGCCAAAGGCGAAAAGGTGGATGCGCGCTCCGATCTGTTCGCGCTCGGGATCATCTTCTACGAGATGCTCACCGGCGTCTCACCGTTCAAGGCCGACACCGCCATGGCGATGATGTTCAAGCGCACCCAAGAGCGCGCCACCCCTCTCGCGCAGCTTAATCTCGGCGTGCCCGCCGTCATCAGCGACATCGTCTCGAAATGTCTGGAGATCAAAATCGAACAGCGTTATCAGACCGCGCGCGAGGTCATCACCGACCTCGAAGCATGGAAAGGCGGCGTCCCGCACAGCACGATCGTGCCGGCTTCCCGTCGCATCCGTTACGCTCCTTCATACCAGAAGTGGCTGGTGGTGGGCGGTGTCGTCGTGGTGCTGGTCTTGGGGGTCTACGAGTTCCGCGAAAAATTTGCTTTGCGCCCTTCCGGCGCGTCCGCTGGTCCGGCGCAGCCGATTTCTCTTGCGATCCTGCCGTTTCACAATTCTTCGAGCGACGGATCCCTGGATTGGATTGGTGCAACTCTCTCCGATATGCTCAGCACCGACGTGGGTCAATCCGCGCACTTGCGCACCGTTTCCTCCGATCGTTTACACCAGATCCTGAAGGACCTTCACATTCCCGCGAACGTCGATTTTGATCCTGACACCCTGCGCCACCTCGCTGAGTTTTCCAACGCTGACATCCTGGTCTCCGGCCACTATGCCAAGTTTGGCGATCAGATTCGCATCGACGCCATCCTCCAGGATCTCCGGCGCGACCGCCGCGTTCCTCTCAACATTGCGGCCGCTGGCGAGAAAGACATTCCCGCAACCATCGACCGACTCGCCGAACTGATCCGCAACAATCTCGCGGTCTCCTCGGACGTGCTGAATGAGTTGAAATCCAGCTCTTTCCAACCTTCCTCGAAGTCGGCGTCGGCGCTGCGAGACTACAATCAAGCTATGCAATTGCTTCGCGACGGCAAGAATGCCGAAGCCGTCAAGGCGCTGCAAGACGCCGTCAAAGAAGATCCGCGGTTTGCTCTCGCCTACTCGCGCCTGGCCTCCGCCAATTCCAACCTCGGCTACGATGCCGACGCCGAAGCGTTTTCTCGCAAGGCCGTTGAGCTCAGCCAGCAGTTGCCTGCCGCCGAGAAGTATCTGATCGAAGCCAATCATGCCAAGGTGATGAAGGACAACCGAAAAGCGATTGAGGCCTACGAGAATCTTGCCAAGACCTTGCCGGATAGCGGGGACGTAGAGGAACCGCTGGGTGCCTTGTACATGGAGGTCGGGGATTACGATAAGGGGCGAGCGCAATTTGCGAAGATTCTGCAGGCGGACCCGAAAAACATCAAGGCGCTGTGGCAGATGGGCATGGTCGAGATCAAGAAGGAAAATCCGCAAGGCGCGCTCGATCCCCTGAACAAGGGCATTAGCCTGGCCGTGCAACTGGACAACCGGGAACAGAAGGCGCAACTCCTGCAGGCACTGGGAATTGCCTACCGGCTGATGAACAAGCCCGAGGAAGCGATCAAGAATTTCAAGGACTCGATGGAGATCAATCGCGCGCTGGGGTCCAAACGCCTGCTGGCCAACAACCTGGAACAGATGGGTCAAGCGCAGGACTCGCTTGGGAAACCCGATCAGGCCCTGGCAAGCATGGCCGAAGCGTTGAAGATTCAGAAGGAAATCGGGATTAAGAAGGAGGTGGGTGACACGCTCATCTCCATGGGAGTCGTGTACTATGAGCAAGACCACTACGACAAAGCATTGGAGGCCTACAAGGCCTCTCTTCAGATTCAACGAGAGACCGGCGACCAGAAGGACGAGTCTCTGTGTCTGAACAACATTGGAACCGCTTATCTCGCCAAAGGCGACTACGATAACGCCTTGACGTATCTCCAGCAGTCCTTGCAGCTTCGTGAAAAACTCAATATCCCGCGCGACATTGCCGACAGCCTGGACGGGCTGGGGGAAACCTACAGAACCACCGGGCAGTACGATCAGGCTCTGGGGTCATTTCTGAAGGCCATGGAACTCTACCGCAAAGTCGGAGAAGAGCGAGGCGCAGCGGGAGAATCGCACCAGATGGGATTGGTGTTCGGATATCAGGGTCGCGTCGGCGCAGCGGTCAGCGCATTGCAAGACACTGTCAAACCGATTCAAGACATCAATGAGCGCGACCCGGATATCGCGCTGGCCTGGAATGATCTGGGAGATGCCCTGGCGAAAGCCGGGCGGGGCGCAGAGGCCGGAAAACCGCTGGAAACTGCGCGGGGGATGGCCCAGGATTTCAAGAGCGACGCTTTGCTGTCCCAGGTGTTGAACTCACAGGGTAACGTGAAATTCTTTGCGGGTGATTACAACGGCGCGAAAGCTCTCTATGCGCAAGCGCTCGGCCTGGCGTCGAAAGGCACGGCCCGGGACAACATTCTGATCTCCAAACTGAACCTCGACAAGGTTGCCATTGCTGAAGGGCGTTCGCAGTCGGTCATCAACGATTTGCGAACCTTGTCGCAGGAGGCGGATCGGCTGGGGATGAAGCATCTGGCGGTAGAGAGCTCGGTCGACATGGCGGCGGCGATGGTGAACACCAAGGATTATGTCCGTGCCCGCCAGGAACTAGAACGCATCTTGGATGTCAGTGAAAGGCTGGGGTCCCGGCTGCAGACGGCGAGAATTCACTACCTGCTGGGCACCGTCGTCCGGCTGACCGACGCCAGCGACGGAGCCGCCAGCCACTACACGCAGGCTTTGCAGCTGCTGAACGATATCAAGAAGGAAGCTGGAGCCGAGCACGTGCTGGATCGAACGGACCTGAAAGCGATTTACGACGACGCAACGCACTGGTCACAGGGAGCGAAAAGCTGATGTGGAGTACGCCGAGGATCCTCCAAAGCTCAGGGTATCAGGGTAAATGAGACGCCCTGCCCGTCACAGACGAACGCCACAAATTCGGTAAACAGGAAGCTCAAGATCCACGGAGGCCTCCGAGGATTTCTGCTTACAGGTTCACGCGACGCAAATGAGAGGGCCGCCTCTCTCTCCAGTAGAGGAGAGAGGCGGCCCGGACTGTTTCGCGTACTTGTCGCGGTTTTAGCCTAATCACTAATTGTCGAAGAATATGTAAACACCACGATTCCCTTGTTGGAGGTCGTGGTGGTTAATACATAGGGGAAGTTGGTGCAGGCATTCGTCGGCAGAATGAGCGGACCAAAGGTTTGGCTCACCGACTTGCCCGCCGCTACCGTCACGGTGAATGAGGGCACCAAGGTTACTGGTATATTGGAGCAGCTCTTACCCAACGGACCGCTCAAAACGATATTCACGGTGAGGGCTTGCGAGCTGGCGGTGCAATTGGTCACCGCGGCCGTGATTTTGAAGATGAAAAGCTTGCCCGGGGTCAGGCTCGAAGGACTAATGCTGTTCTCGGCGTAGAGGCAAGAGACGGAGTAGGTGACGTTCTTGGAGCTTGTATTCCCAACGTTATCGGTGGCCGTAACGGTAAACGTCTTCGAGGTTAAAATGCCACCTGTCGGTTTCGTGTCGAAGGCTCCGCCCGACTGAAGCTTAAGCGGATTCATCCCATAGCAGCCGTTGGGTGCCGGCGCAATTCCCGAATTGCCATCCGAGCCGGCAGTGTCCATGCACGTGAAGTTAGACGGAATAGATGCGTTGGCTGCGTAGATGGCGCCAACGCTGGGGGTGGCAATGGCGATCACGGGCGGTGTGTCGTCAACATTGAACGTCAGCGACTTATAGCTGGTGACCCAAGTCGAGGGACTCCCGGCGACATACGTGTACTGGCGTTCTGCGGTTCTGTTGCAGTCTTCTGTCTCGTAAAACAGGCTATAGGTATTCTCCGCGAGGGGGCCCACATTAGCGGGAACTGGGAAGGAGTACGTGGAAGCGGCCGGGAAAACTTGGCCTGTCGCCGCGTTAATGACGCCCGGGCAAGTGGAAACACTAGTCGTGGGTCCAGTAGGCGTTACGACGTTGGACGCCTCCACGTTCGGGCTGTAAACAACCGTGCCTTCGGTCGAAGCGGACGGAGGAAAGGTGAAAGGAGGCAGAGTGGGATCGGGTGCGGGCGGCACCGCTGAGGCGACCAAATTCAGATAAGCCACATAGTCAATGGGCGAGGGATAAAACCTAGTGGGATTGGGCATGGGCGTAGCCGGCGGTGTCGCGGTGAGGGTTATCGGGGCAGTATTGTGTCCATTGACCCAGTTAATGCCACCCACGGTCACAAACCCTGAAGGAGTAATGGAAGGCGAGAGCACGCCCGTTACGTAATAATAGTAGGAGTTGCTCGTACCGTGAGTGGTCTTGAGCTGATTCGGCCCGGTGAGGGCCTTGGAGCCGTTCGAGGGGCAGGCGGGAGCAGAGAGGCTGCCTTGCGCGGCAAACGGGCAGGTTAGGCTGTCGTTCAGAGCTACGACACCAGGGTCCCCGACGAGGTTCAAGTTCGTAATGGGTGTAGATGGATCGTAGGTATCCGAGAGAAGTACATCCTGCGCTCCGTTCGACTCGTAGGGGCAGTTGGCACCCGACGCCGGCAGGGGAGGGGCGCAGACTTCATTTATGGGAGCGCAGTTGCCATTCGCGGAAGCGATAGGAGTGCAAACGGCGGTTGCCAAGGGCGAGCCGGCCCAAAGCGCGGAAGGATTCGCCGGGGGTGTGGGCACAACGGTGATGGTGGGAGTCACACCCGTATTTTGCAAAGTCTGGGTGTTAGGAAAGGTAGCCGTGACAATGTCCAAAGCATTCGGGGTTTGACTGAAATTAAAGGTTTGGGGAACCCCTGCAACAACCGGGCTGCCGGTAATGCTGAAGGTCCAAGACAAAATGTCCTGATCGTCGTCCCCACCGCCCGTCGCCCCCGTGAACCCGACGTAGGCAGTGCCGTTGGTCAAACCTATCGAGGCCATGTCGAACGGAACGCCTTCTGGTGCTTCACCCACAGCCGGGAACAAATCATTGTTGTCCAGGACCACGTCGAGGATGCCTGGACAAGCGGAGCTGGCGCAGGCTCCCGACGGCGTAAATTTAATCGTCACCGTGTGGACGTACCCGTCCGCCAGGGTCAGCGGGTTTCCCCGGGGATCCAGCAGGTTCGCGAGTGTGCTATTCGCAAGTTGGCAACTGCCAGCCAACGGAGAGGCTTCCACGCTGTTCGCATTCAACCCGCAGCTCTGAATCTCAACATGGTTGCCGTTAGGGTCATCGACGTCACTGTTCTGGTAAGTGTCGAACCCTACGGCGAGACTGTTCGTAATACCACCCGATGCGCTCGTGCAAACGTGATTGGTGGGAGCGTCACCGAATCCGAGGCTGCAACCGTCCGCTCCGTTGTCAGCGTCCAGGGCGTTCAATGGATTGGTGGGCACGTTCTGAATCACGAACGCAAACCCGTCTGCAACGAATGTGGAGCTGTTGCTCAGCTGAAACGTGAAGGTGGTGGAAAAGGTCCCGGCAACCGGCTGAGCCAGATTGAACCAGGCAGATCCCGATGTGAACGTTCCATTTGTCGTCAGCCGCAACACTTTCGTCACCCCTGCCGGCGCAGGTTGAGCCGGGTTTGTTGTCCCGGGCGGCGGCGTCAGGGAGAAAGCTGGTGCGAAGAAACCTGGATACCCTGAGTCTGAGGGTGTGCCGTTCAAGGTTAGACAATTTTGGTTTGAGCTGAAATCTGGAACATACTCGGGAGCGGGAGAAGCAGGACACTGCGCCAGCGTTGTCTGGCTGCCAACGCTGGCCGCACAACAAATCAACGCCATCAGCGCGACGAAGCGCAGGTTCATCTTCCATGCTTTCATTTTCTGCCTCCTTGAGGCCCAATCAAAATGTTGAGATAACGACACCCTGCGGGGCCGAAACAGTGCACGAGCCGTCTTCGTGGGTACGGGGACTTGTGCCTTGCGCCGACCGGAGCACAATTGCCGCGGAATTGTCTGCCTATGTCCCAATGTTGTCAAGAACAAAGCCGTCCTAGGAGTACTACTGAAATTGCGCGATCGCCATTCCCCGCGAGCACTTGCTCGCTCGAACGTGACCCCATCGATTTACCAGCGCTGCACTTCGAATGCCGCATTCACCGGCCCTTGCATCTCGCGCGAAACCTTGCCCTTGGGAAACCTTTACAAATGAATGAAAACACCGGATTTCTCGGGCCCGTCATTCACGCCATGTCAACCAACTCCAAGCCATACAACGCCGTCCAGTGTCTCCAAAAATCTATCTTTCTCGATAGCTCAGTATCCGGCCGGATAGCATTTGGCATTCATGTCTGTAAGAGGAAAATAAGCAAGCATTGCAATGGTGGAGGGTGTGATTTCTAGGCCGTTTATCCCTGCCCGAAACAGATAAACCGTGGCCCGCAGAATCGTTGGAAACAGGCGATTTAAAAGCTAAGTGATGGAAACTAAAGACATGAGCAAGACAAAGAACCGGGCGCACCTGAACGCGACGGTTTGAGCCCATTTTCAACAAAAAAATTCGGCTTGGCGTCGGTCCTTCTGAGACTTTTCATGCCCGCCCTTCGTAGCCGTACACAGAGGAATGCCGATGAAACTCTCTTTGACCCGGCTTGTGCTTGTCTTGCTGGTGCTGAGTGTCTTGGCTGGATGTGCGCCGGGCGCGAACCAGTCCCAAGCAACGGCGAGCGAACAACACGGAGTCGCGGGCTTCTGGCTCGGGCTCTGGCAGGGGTTTATCGCGCCGTTTGTGTTTGTGGCCTCGCTGTTTAAAAGCAATCTCGGTATCTATGAGACGCACAACAACGGAGGCTGGTACAACTTCGGCTACTTGTTCGGGCTCGCCTGCTTTTTCGGGGGAAGCGGTAACAGAACGGCACGCCGAGCGACACGGCGAGTCGGCCAGGGGACCGTCTAAAAGTAAATCTACGAACATTCGCCGACTAAAAGACTCTTTAATCTAACCGATGAACAAAGATAAGCGTTGAGGGACAGGCTCTTGTCTGCCCGCCTAGCCGCGTCCGGTAAGTGAACAGAAAGCCCGTGTCAGGCAGCCGCCTGAGCTGCGCGTGTTCCGTATTTCCTCACGGCCTGCTCAATCGCCGGGGTGGCGCGAGCCAAGTCTTCAGCGGTCATGACCGGTTGAAATTCCACTTGTGCGTTGAACGCCAGGAACCAGGGTTCAGCGAATGCCGGAATTTCCGAAGTGTCTTTCATATTTGCGACGAGAAATCCGCCTCGCATGTCGTGGTTCGCACAAAAGTACGCAGCCTCGGGTTTTTGCTCGGCCAGGATAGTCTCCATGGTCTTGGGGAAGGTGCCAGACTGAAACACCTCATTGCCTTTGTCAACGGGCAACGAAACCTTCATCAGCATACGCATGGTCCGTGCCTCCATTTAGGTTGGATCGAACGTCGATTTCCGATTTGGTATGACAGCACGCAGTGTCCGTGAGAGCCTCTAGCTTTTTGCCGATTCCATGGCTTGTTCAAGCGTGTCGCCGTCGAGCGGTATCGAAGACTGCCATCTAGCGCCGACTCGCTTAATGCGGGCATAGAACTTGGAACCTAAATTCTCAGGTCGGCGGCCCTTTCCGATGTTGACCGCGAGATGGCGACACTGGCCGGAATCCTGCTTAACCCGTCGATATATCGTGTTCATTTGCTATACTTCTAGAGGCTGCCAATGCGCTATTTACGCCAGCGTAGCACGTAGTAGCAAGGCTCCCAGAAACGTCAAAATACAAGGGTTTTCCATAAGGAACATCTAGGGTTATGCTGTCCATCAATAATATCTCCATGCGTTTCGGCCCCCGGGTTCTGTTCGAGGACGTCACCACCACGTTCATGGCGGGTCGCCGCTACGCCATCACCGGCCCCAACGGCGCTGGCAAATCCACCTTAATGAAGATCCTCACCGGCGAGCTTGAGCCCACCAAAGGCTCCGTCACGCGCCCAAAGAAACTGGGAATCCTGCGCCAGGATCAGTTCGCTTTCGACGAGTTCCGCGTCATCGACGCCGTCATCATGGGCAACACCTCGCTCTGGAAGGCCCTGCAAGAGCGCGACATCCTCTACGCCAAGCCCCATGAAGACCTCACCGACGCCGATGGAATGCGCCTCGGCGAACTCGAAGGTATCGTAGGTGAAGAAGGCGGCTACACCGCCGAATCCGATGCTGGCGCCCTGCTCGACGGCCTGGGCATCGAAATCGATCTCCACGAACGCAAAATGAGCGAGCTCCAGGGCGGCCAAAAAGTCCGCGTCCTGTTGGCCCAAGCTCTTTTCGGCAGCCCCACGGCGCTCCTGCTCGACGAGCCCACCAACAACCTCGACCTGGATTCGGTCCACTGGCTTCAGAAATATCTTACCGACTACGAAGGCGTCCTGATCGTGATCTCCCACGACCGCCACTTCCTAAATTCGGTCTGTACCCACACCGCCGACATCGACTACGAAACGGTCATCATGTACGTCGGCGGCTACGACGAAATGGTCGTCGCCAAAACGCAAATCCGCGCCCGCATCGAGTCCGAAAACGCCCAGCGCGAAAAGAAAATCGCCCAGCTCAACGACTTCATCGCACGCTTCTCCGCAGGAACACGGTCCGCGCAAGCGACTTCGCGCAAGAAAGAAGTCGAGCGCCTGGCGACCTCCGAGCTGGCCCGCTCCAACATCCAGCGCCCGTATATAAAGTTCGACATGAAGCGCAATTCCGGCCGTCACCCGCTGGAAGTCAAAAGCGTGGAAAAATCCTATGACACGCTGAAAGTAATCCCGCGGTTCAGCGCCAGCGTAACCCGCGGCGAAAAAATCGCCTTGATGGGCCGCAACGGCGCCGGCAAGACGACGCTGCTGAAATCTCTGATCCGCAACGCCACCGGTTTCATCGACGACAACGACAAGCTTTTTCCGATCAACGGCGGCAGCGTAATCTGGGGCCACGAAGTCACGGTAGGCTACTTCGCCCAGGACCACACCGATTCCATCCAGCGCGACAACACCACCTCCATCGACTGGCTTTGGCAGTTCGATCCCAGCGCCAACCAGCAGGAACTCCGCGGCCTGATGGGCCAGATGCTTTTCAGCGGTGATGACGCCCTCAAGCCCACTCGCGCTCTCTCGGGAGGCGAATCCGCCCGCCTGATCTTTTGCAAGCTGATGCTGCAGAAACCAAATTTCCTGGTCCTCGACGAGCCCACCAACCATCTGGACCTCGAATCCATCAACGCCCTCAACATTTCCCTGCAGCGTTACGACGGCACCGTCCTTCTGGTAACCCACGACCACGACGTAATCGACGAAGTGGCCACCCGCATCTGGCACTTCCACCAAGGCAAAATCGACGACTTCAAAGGCCCCTACGAAGAATTCGTCGCTTACGCCGAAGAAAAGGCTTCTTAGGCGGTACCGCCATTCCGGGCGGCGTGCCGCATTTCGACCCCCTATCGCATTCGAACGTGGATCAGGTGCGGTTGGCGATGGCCAACCACAGCCAGCACCCTGAACTCACTGAAGTTCAGCCCCCGCGTCCAACTCCATGATAAATTGCCGTGCACGCCGCACCGTCGCTGGCGCTCAGGAGGATCCTCCCTTGGCAGTAACCATCTCCGGCCTTTCGAAGACCTATCCCAATGGCGTCCAGGCATTGAAGAATCTCACCCTCACGGTCGGCAACAACATGTTCGGCCTGCTCGGCCCCAACGGCGCCGGCAAGAGCACCCTCATGCGCACCGTCGCCACCCTCCAGGACCCCGATTCCGGCACCGTTCGGCTCGACGGTCTCGACGTGGTGGCCAACAAAAACGAAGTGCGCAAGGTTCTCGGCTACCTCCCACAGGAATTCGGCGTCTATCCCAAGATATCCGCCACCGACATGCTCCACCATCTGGCGCTGATGAAAGGCATCACCTCAAAAGGTGAGCGCAAGGAAATGGTCGACGCCCTGTTGCAGCAGACCAACCTCTGGTCCGTGCGCAAAAAGGCCCTCAGCACCTATTCCGGCGGTATGAAGCAGCGCTTCGGCATCGCCCAGGCCCTGCTCGGAAATCCCCGCCTCATCATCGTGGACGAGCCCACCGCGGGCCTCGATCCCGCCGAGCGCAATCGCTTCCTGAATCTGCTCAGCTCCATCGGCCGAGACGTCACCGTGATTCTTTCCACCCACATCGTCGACGATGTCCGCGAGCTTTGCCCCCGCATGGCCATCATCGGCGCCGGAGAACTTCTGGTCGAAGGCGCGCCGGCCGACGCCCTGGCCGCTCTCCACGGCAAAATTTGGAGCAAAATTGTTTCCACCGACGACGAACTTCGCTCCATGGAATCGCAGTTGCGCGTGGTCTCCACCCATCTGATCGGCGGCAAACACGAAGTCCGCGTCTTCGCCGACTCCAGCCCTGGCGCCGGATTCCAGCCGGTTGATTCCGATCTGGAAGACGTTTATTTCCTGAATCTCTCCCAACAATCCACCTCCGGCACAGCCGGGGCGCAGGCATGATCATGTTCTGGGAATTTTTCACCTTCGAGCTGAAATTTCGCTTCAAAAGCATCTCCACCTATATTTATTTCCTAGCTTGGCTGGCGTTCAATTTTCTCAATGTCGCTTCCGAAAGCTTTGGCCCCATTGGAAACGCCAATGGCAAGATTCTACTCAACGGCCCCTACGCCAACGCCGTGTACAACACCGGCATCTCCCTGTTTGGCCTAATTATCATCGCCGCGATCTTCGGCACGTCGATCCTGCGCGACTTCCAGCGGGACACCTACCAGATCCTGTTTACCAAGCCGATCTCCAAATTCGCCTATCTTGGCGGGCGTTGGGCCGGCTCCCTGGTCACTACCATCTTCGCCTTCTCCGGATCCGTCTTCGGCGAATTCCTGGGAACGCTCGCTCCCTGGGCGGACCACTCCCGCATCGGCCCCAATCACTTGTGGTGGTACCTCCAGCCATTTCTTTCCATCACCGTCGTGCAGATATTCTTCCTCGGCTCGTTGTTCTTCGCCGTCGCTGCTTTGACCCGCAAAATCTTTGTCGTCTACGTCCAGGGCGCCGCCGTGTTCATGATCTACATCATTGGCATCACCGTATTCAGTGCCACGCGCTCGCTCGAGCGCTTCTGGTCGGGCATCTTTGACCCCGTCGCCTTCCTGCTGTTGGACGACATCACCCGCTACTGGACGGTCGTCGAACGAAACACGCTCCTCCTCAGCTGGTCTCCAAAAGTCGCGTCCGGCGTTTTCCTCATCAATCGTTTGCTATGGATCGGCGTGGGCTTCGTCTCATTGGCGGTTGTATGGCTCCGGTTCCCCATGTCCGTCGAGACTCTCGCCGCCAAGTCACAAGGCCGCCGAGCCGCCAAGGCCAAGCAACAGGAGGAACTCGAACTCAGCCCGGTTCGTTCCCTGGTCTCGGCCCGACTACCATCCGTTCATCAGGTTTTTTCGCCGTCAACCACTTGGAAACAATTCCTCTCCCTCTCGCGCCTGCGTACCAGCATCGTCCTGCGCGAAATTCCGTTCTGGGCCATCGCCGGAATTATGGCCGTCTTTGCGATTAACAACGGATATTTTGCGGGTCGCGTCGGCGGCCTCGACGTCTGGCCGGTCACCTACTTGATGGTTCAGGCCGTCGAAGGTGGTGCTTCGCTGTTTTTCTACATCGTCGCCGCGCTTTATGCGGCGGAACTGCTTTGGCGCGAACGCGACGTCCACTTCGAGGGCATCCACGACGCACTTCCCATGGGTGAAGGCATCGATTGGCTCTCCAAGCTCGTGGCGATTGGCGCCGTGGAGTTCGTCCTCCTCACCGTCACCATGTTTTGCGGCGTCCTCATGCAAACGATCTTGGGGTACTACCACTACGAGTTTTTTCAATATTTCAAGGAGCTGTACCTTATCGTCTTCCCGCAGATACTTGCCCTGGCGATGTTTGCGATGTTCATCCAGACCCTGGTCCCCAACAAGTTTCTAGGTCACGGAATCGTCATTGGTTTGGTCGTGCTTGTCCCCATCCTCTCGGCCTTCGGCTGGGAAAATACGCTGTACCTGTACGGCGCCACACCGCCATACACCTACAGCGATATGAACGGTTACGGCCACTTCGCACCGTCACTGTTTTGGTCCATTGTCTATTGGTTCGCGATTTCCGCGTTTCTCGGCGTCGTCTCGATGCTGTTGGCTCGCCGCGGCGCCGACGACTCGTTGGCCGCACGCGTGCGTCTCGCGCCCTACCGCTTGCCTCGCTTGGCCGCTGCCGGCACCTTCTTTGCGGTGCTGGCCATCGGCAGCGGCGCGTATTATTACTACAACGCACATATCCTAAACGAATACCGCAACGCCAAAATGCGTCGCGGCCTGCAAGCGGACTATGAACGCGATTTCAAGAAATACGAAAAGCTCGCCCAACCAAAAATCACCACCGTCGATGCCAAAGTTGACATTGATCCGGCTCGCCGATCCTTCTCCGGTTCCGGTATTTACACGCTGCAAAACAAAACCTCGCAGCCTATTTCCGACATTCACATCTCCGACCAGTTCGAATCGATTTCCTCCCTCACCTTCGACCGACCCTTTCACCTCGTCAGTTCCAGCCCGCATGGCATCTACCTGATCTATTCGCTCGACCAGCCGCTCGCCCCGGGCGACACCGTTCGCATGTCCTTTGGCGTCGGCCACGCCACCCGCGGTTTTCGCGACGGCAACGAGCCGCCCGAGTTCGCCTACAACGGCACCTTCTTCGATTCCAGCTATTTCCCGTTCATCGGCTACAACCGCGATCTCGAACTCGACGACCCCCGCCGCCGCAAGGAAGAGCATCTTGGCCCCCTGGTTGAAATGGTCCCTCGCGGCGACCCCCTCGAATCCCTGAACAATATTTTCCCCAGGGAATCGGACTGGACCACTTACCACACCGTGGTCAGCACCTCCGCCGACCAGACTGCCATCGCCCCGGGCTATCTCAAACGCACCTGGCTGGAAGGGAATCGCCGGTATTTCGAGTACGACATGGGTGGCACACACATCCTCGACTTCTTCGCCTATCTGTCCGGTGGTTACTCCGTCAAACGCGAGCAATACAAGGGCGTCAATCTCGAGGTCTACTACATCCCCGGTCACGAATATAATCTCGACGACATGCTCGCCTCCTCGAAGGCCGGTCTGGACTACTACCAGTCCAACTTCAGCCCGTTCCAGTTCACGCAATTTCGCATCCTGGAGTTTCCTCGCTATCGCTCCTTCGCCCAGTCCTTCGCCAACACCATTCCATACTCCGAAGGCATCGGCTTCATCACCCGCCTCCGCAAGAAAGACGACATCGATTTCACTTATTTCGTCACTGCTCACGAGCTAGCCCATCAATGGTGGGCCCACCAGCTGATCGGCGCCGACGTCCAGGGCTCCAACATGATGTCCGAGACTCTCGCGGAATATTCTGCCCTCATGGTCATGGAGAAAAAATACGGCCGCGACTACATGCGCAAATTCCTACGCCACGAACTCGACCGCTATCTCCGCGGCCGGGCTGGCGAAGTTCGCCACGAGCAGCCGCTGGCTCTGGTCCAGCGCGAAGACTACGTTTGGTACCAGAAAGGCGGCCAGATCATGTACACGCTCGCCGACTACATCGGCGAGGACAAAGTGAACGCCGCCCTCCGCGAATTCCTGATGCAATACCGCTACGCCAACGCCACCGATTCGCAGGCGGTTCCGTACCCCGACACGCGCGAGCTGGTCGCCGCCCTCCGCGCGCAAACCCCGCCCGATCTCCAATACCTGATCACCGACGGCTTTGACTCCATCGTCCTGTACGACAACAAAGCTGAAACCGCCACGGTCACGCAAATCGCAGGGAACAAATACAAGGTCACGCTGACCGCGCAAGCCCGGAAAGTAAAGTCTGACGGCAGCGGCAACGAAACCCCCATGCCCCTGAACGACTACATCGAAATCGGCATCTTCAAAGGCCCCAAAGACCAAGAGCAGCCCCTCTACCTGAAAAAAGAAAAAATCACCCAGGAAAAAAACACCTTCGAAATCACGGTAGACGAAAAGCCCACCCGCGCGGGCATCGACCCCTACAACAAACTCGTCGACCGCATAGCCGACGACAACGTGATCCCCGTGACCCAGCAATAGAGGGACCCACCCGCCGTTCCGGACTCTCTGCGCCGACCGGAAGATACGGATTCAGCCGTGCCATAAATGACATCGAACGATTCCGGCTTTAGCCGCTGAAGGTCGTTGGCCGGGTGCCGCACCAGGAACGCTTCGACGCCGCTATTCTCCGACCGAATCGCCCGCCACATCGTGTACTATTTCCCGCGATCCTGATCACCCTGAGGAACCTTGTGAGAAAACTTCCCAGTCTCGCACTTGCTCTACTGTTCGCCGCCACACTTCACGCACAAACCAAGCACACTCCGTCTCTCGACGAATCGCTCCAGCTCAAAAACATCACCGGTCCCCGCATCTCCCCTGACGGTCGCTTCATCGCCTATCGCCTCCGCGAAACCGACTGGAAAGAAAACGCCTACGTCCGTCAGATTTGGCTGATCAACGTAGCCACCGGAGAAGATTTCCAGCTTACGCGGGGGAAAAAATCCGTAGATTCCCTCGAATGGTCCCCCGACGGTCGCTGGCTGGCGTTCTTGACGGAACGCGAATCGTCAGCCATCACTCCGCCGGAAAAAGAAGAAAAAAAGGAAGAAGCCAAAGACGAAAAGAAAGAAGAGAAAAAAGACGAAAAAAAAGACGCCGCCAAGCCCGGCAAACCCGCCGCCCACCAACTCTGGCTTATCTCCCCGGAAGGCGGCGAGGCCTGGCAGCTCACCGAACAGGAAACCGACATCAGCTCGTTTCACTGGTCCAAGGACTCCAGGCAAATCGCCTTCACCGCCTCCATTCCTGAACCCAAGACCGAAAAAGATCGCAAGGAAAAATACAGTGACTACGAAGTCTACGAGCAGGATTTCCAGCAAAACCAACTCTGGGCCGTAGACGTCTCCGCCGCCCAATCCAATTTCCTGCCGGCCAAGGCCCGCCAGATCACCCGCGACCCCGCTCTGAACGTGGCCGACTTCTCCTGGTCGCCCGACTGCACCCGCATCGCCTTCGGCGCCACCCCAAATCCCCTACTTCCGTCCAGAGGCCAGGAGGACATCTATCTCGCCGACCTCTCGCACGACAACGCCATCCACAAAATCGTAGCTCTGCAAGGTCCCGACGGCGATCCCGTTTTCTCTCCCGACGGCAAGCAACTCGCCTTCTCAACCGCCCTGGCCGCCCCTTACTACTACTATGCCAACGGCCACATCGCCTTAGTGGATCTCGACAAGGTCCTAGCCAAGCCCGCAACCCAACCCGCCGACGTTCAGGACCTCACCGCCAAGTTTGACGAAGACCCCTCGCTCCTCGACTGGGGTCCCGCAGGCATCTATTTCGCAGGCCTACAGAAAACCTCCGCGCACCTTTTCCGCCTCGATCCCAAAACCCGCGAAGTCGTCCGCATCACGAGCCCCGATACCTACAATCTAGACGAAGCCTCCTTCACCAAAGACTTCAGCACCATGGCCATTTCCGCCGAAGACGCCGCCCACATGCCCGAAATTTACGTCTCATCCTCCGACAAATTCTCCCCGCGCAAACTCACCGACATGACCGCCCAAGTCAAAGACTGGACCCTGGGTACCGTTGAGGTTGTCTCCTGGAAAAGTTCCGACGGCGCCGCCATCGAAGGCATCCTTCACAAACCCGCCGACTACGATCCCTCCAAGAAATATCCTCTGCTGGTACTCATCCACGGCGGACCGACCGGGGTTTCGCAACCGACCCTGTCACCCGGCGACACCTACTACCCGGTCCAGATCTTCCTCTCCAAAGGCGCTCTGGTTCTGCAACCAAACTATCGCGGCAGCGCCGGCTACGGCGCCGCCTTCCGCGCCCTCAACGTCCGCAATCTCGGCGTTGGCGATATGTGGGACGTAATGAGCGGCGTCGACTCCCTCATCGCTCGCGGTATCGCAGATCCCAACAAACTCGCCTCCATGGGCTGGTCGGAAGGCGGCTACATCTCCGCCTTCCTCACCACCCACACCGACCGCTTCAAAGCCATCTCGGTGGGCGCCGGCATCTCCGACTGGATGACCTACTACGTCAACACCGACATCACCCCCTTCACCATTCAATATCTCCACGCCAACCCTTGGGACGACCCCGCCATCTACGCCAAAACCTCTCCCATCAGCACCATCAAGCAAGCCAAAACTCCTACGCTGATCCAGCACGGCAGCGCCGACAAACGCGTCCCCCCTCCCAACGGTTTCGAACTCTACCGCGGCCTTCAGGATCAGCACGTCCCGTCCCGCCTTATCCTCTACACTGGCTTCGGCCATCCCATCACCAAGCCCAAATCCAATCGCGCCGTAATGCAAGCCAACCTCGACTGGTTCAGCCACTACCTCTGGAACGAGCCCTACTCCAAAGACTCCCCCATCCTGGGCACCAGCGAACTGGAGGCCGCGCCGCCATCCACTCCGCCCGCCACTCACTAACTCCGACTTCATCCACTGTTAGAAAAGTTCCCGGAGGTTAGTTTCGCCAGATCGAGGGGAAGTCCATGCCCAATACCAGCAGCACGTCGCAATGCTCCACGCCCCGCTTCGCGATCGCCGTGCGGATGGCGATCTCCAGTACCCTCGCCTGCTGGCTCGGGTGCGAAATGAATTCACAGTACTGGCTGCAATCCTTGATCCGAATCAAAAAAAGGCGGGCGAGTTCATCTCGCCCGCCTTCGATTCTCGCCCGGATTTCGATCAAGCTGTCTGGTACTTCGCTGCCTTGGCGTTCAACAAGCTTTCGGCAAGTTGCGTCAGCTTCGTGTCCGCCGCTTTCTCTTCCTTCAGCGTCTCCTCCAGCGGCCCTACTGTATTCTGCAACCCCAGGCTCCGGGCAAACGCCGCCAGCGACCCGTACAGCGCCATCTCGTAGTGCTCGACCTGGTTCCCGTTCACGATCAAGGCCGCATCCCGCAACGGCGAAGCCTCGAAGTGCGACACTGAATCCTTCGCCGCACTCATCATTTCGTCCAGAATGTCATTGCCTTGAGTCTTCGGTTCCACGCCGATCGCCCCAAACACGCGCTCCAACCGCGTCACATGCGTCCGCGTCTCTTGCAGATGCTGTTCCAGCGCCGAACGCAATTCGGCCGAGTTCGCGTTTTCAATCATCGCAGGCAAGCCCTTGTTCACCAGCTTCTGCTCGCAGTCGTACGCATAGCCAAGTTCAATTTCGAAAAGTTCGCGCAGGGATTTAACTTTTCCGATCATAATCAGGTCCTTTCCCGTGTGTTTGTATTCGGATAAGAAGTCCGCGCGAAAGCAAGTACGCCTCGCGCACTGTTCCCGCGCGAACATCGAATCTATTCCCATTACTGCACGGGGATCGAACCAACGCGACCCGGGAATCACTGTATTTTGAGCCGGCCGCGATCCCAGCCTCCAGGTAGGCGCCGGACATCAGTCCCGCGCCCCATTCCCAACGCCAGGTCGCGGTAGGCCTTGTCATGCGCCCAATCCGCGCCGTTTTTGCAAGGACGCTGTTTGCTTCCTCCCCCTGTTCGTCTCGATCCTCGCCGCTCTTCCGCAATCGCCACCGCTCACCCCAGCATCACAGCCTTGACTCTTAACCTCGCCAAGACTATACGTAGTTCTGAACAACCATCGCCGCAACCCCGCAGCCGGCGCCGTTCAGCCCATGAACAAACGCCTCATCGCCCTACCCCTCGCCGTCTTCGCTGCCATCGTTCTCGCACCCTCGGCCCAAGCCCAAAGACACGTGGCGTTTACCTTCGCTCACGCAAGTCCAACGCGAATGCTCATGGCACGCGGAACCACCAGAGCGAACTTGGTCCGCGCGCGCCGCCCCCGCCGCTTTTCTCCGGGTTCGGCATTTGGATCGCCCTTCTATTCGGATTACGATTTCGACCCGGGGATAGCCGAAGAGCCTCCGCCCCCGATCCTGCAGACCGCTCCCCGAGCCTTCCCAGCCTCGGCGCCAGCTCCGGCCGAGTCGGTGGTTCTCGAACTACAGGGCGATCATTGGGTGCGCCTCACAAATTATGGTCAATCGCAAACGGGCCAATCCACGGACTCCGACCGGCCATCCGATCTCACATCCGCCAACCGCGCCTCCGCCTCCCGCCAGATTCAGCCCTCCGAGCCTCCGCGCGAACTTCCCACCGCCGTGCTGGTCTTCCGCGACGGCCATCAGGAAGAAATTAGAAAATACGTTATCAACGGCGCAACCATCTACACCAGCGCCGACTATTGGAGCACCGGCTCCTGGACCCGCAAGGTCCCAATCGCCGCCCTCGATATCCCCGCAACCCTGAAGCTGAATCACGACCGCGGCGCAAACTTCACCCTCCCCTCCGGCCCCCACGAAGTAATGATCCGCCCGTAAATCTCGAAGCCTCGGGGTTGGAAACCGCACTCCGCACGAGGCTTTCTTGAGTTTTGCGGTTGAACTAAAAACGAGGCCCTGAAGGTCTGATTTAGCCGGGAGCATTGCAAAGTATTCTTTTGTTTTCAGTGGTTCAGATGTAATCCGCACTTTCAGAAATGATTCGAAGTGCCTTCTCTCGGGGCAATGGAAACCCGGCTCCACCCGCAATAACTGGATTTTTATCTTCCGTCACGCGAAAGTTCCAGCAAGACGCCGGATCGTTTGCCGGTACCGTTACACCCGACGATCGGCCATCCTCGGTACCAGCTCACCGCCCCCAACTCGCCGCCACTTCCAGAGCCACTTGAACTTTTTCACGCGAGACCGTACCGTCTAGTTGGCAAAGGGCCTATGCACCCATCCAAGAAGCTCGTCGCACTCCGTACCGTGGCTGTCTTTGAAGCCGCAAAGGGCGTTCTCGTCCTGCTGCTCGGGCTCGGCTTGCTCCGCCTGATGCACAAGAACCTCGACGAATTCGCCGAGCAACTCATTCACTTCCTCCACGCCAGCCCCGGAGGCCGCCTCTCCAACCTGTTCGTCAACGCCGCCAACCACACCACCGACAAAAGCCTCTGGGTTCTGGTGGGCGCCGCGGTGATCTACGCCATGGTTCGCTTTGCCGAAGCTTTTGGCTTGTGGAACGACCGCGAATGGGCCGAGTGGTTCGCGCTCCTCTCCGGCGCCATGTACCTGCCTTGGGAAATGTACTCGCTGATGCGTCATCCCCACCCGATTAAGTGGGTGATCCTCCTCGCCAACGTCGCCATTGTTTTGTACATGATCGTGCTCAGAGTCCAGGACAGCGGCCACAAAACCGCCCTACCAAGCGCGCCCTGAAAATGGTCGTGAAAATCAGGAGTCAGGGCGACAAAAAACGGTGAGAAGTAGAAAAGCAGGAAAGCAGAAATAGGAAAAAAGACGAAAAGCAAATTATCGTTAACGAAGAATTATTTCAGCAGTTCGTTGGCGTAGCGAACCGGCACGGCAAGATTGGAACCACCAAAGCCCTTCAGGATAGCGAAGTTGACCCCGACCACCTTACCGCTCCGGTTGAACAACGGTCCGCCGGAGCCGCCTGAAGTCGTAGCCGCGTCGTAGACGATTTTGTCTTGCAGGATGTCGCCGATGTGCCCCTGCGTCGTCGTCGGTCGAATCAACTGTTGCGACGCCAGCTCCGAAACGATGTGCGTCACATTTTGAGTGTCGGTAATTTTCTGCGCCACATCAGAACCGGCTCGCGCGAGAATCCCTTCGATCCCGGTCGGGTAACCGATCAGCACGACCGGATCGCCGGTGACCGTCGCTTCGTGCCGCTCGTCAAGTTCCAAGACCGTCGCCTTCGGCGGCACCGGGGCTTCCAGCTTCAGCGTCGCGACATCAGCACCCGACGAAATGCGATCGAGTTTCGCCGGAATGCCCTCGGCAATTCCAGGGAAGTACGCCTTGTAGGAAAGCACGTAGGCCGCCGCGCCGCGATCGAGCAATTCTTTCAATTCGTCGTTGTTCCACCAAGGTTCGGCGACGTGATGATTGGTGACGATGCGCCCATCGCGGCGCACCAGAAAGCCGGTGCCAAACACATCGATCTGCAAGTGCGGCCCGGCACCGCCGGAATCAAGCTGCACCATGCCCTGATCGTCAACTTGCGGCTTGCCCAGTCCATCGACAGCAATCTGAATGGGCTTGCCGGATTGCTTGTCCAGAAACTCCACGACCACGTGCAGCAGGCAAACGCTCGGCCCGTAACTGTGGACCACGGTCTCGGCAACTTTTCCTTCGTTCTCTAAAAGTTTCAAACGGTTCTGAGTATCCGAGAGCTGCTGCTTCAGCGAGTCGGAATCCGAACCGCCAGCCGCCGCCATTTTCTTGCGCAGGTCGTCAGACTGCGCTTTCAGCGAATCGCGCGTCGCGGAATCGGTGCGGGTTTGCGCCTCGAAGGAATTGCGCGCCAACTGCGTGCGTTCGAGCAAGCTGCTCTCCTGGCCGAGTCCGTAATTCAGTCGTGCAATTTCCGCTTTGAGCTGCAGCGTGTCTTTGCGGCTGCGGTGGGTGGAAACCAGCATGGAGAGTGATGCGACGACCGCCGCGACGCTGACCGCAAGAATCGCCGGAAGCAGCCAGCGACGCCGTTTGGTAACCCGTGCCGCGTCGGTGAGGGACTCGACGGCGAGGTCCGCGATGCTCTCGCGCTGCGTCGCGTACTTGAGCATGGTCTGCAGCTCTTCCTGCGGCAGGCGTTCGCGGAACTGCGTACGAACCCGGGCGGCGAATTCCACGCCATCGAAGGGAATTGACACGACCTCGTCGGCGCCGAGATCGAGCGCGCGGGCGCGTTCGAGTGGGCCTCCCGGAACGACCATGATGATTTTCAGCGTTCGGGTGTCGGGCCGCGATTTCAGCTGGGTCATCAGACCGCAGCAGGCCAAATCCGAAGGGCTGGCTTCGGTGACCAGAACCTCAGGAGTGAGCGCGAGGACCTGATCGACGGTGAGGCCGATTTCCGACGTAATGTCGTAACCCTGGCCGGCCAAGGCGTTGTTGGCCTCGAGCAGGGATTCGGCGCTGAGATTGAGAAAAAGGATGCGCATCGCTAGGAGTCTACCATCGTTGTGCGAAGTTGCCCGAGTTGGCGCATCTATCCGATGCACGGCAATAGATTCCGGATGCGGACGGATTCTCGTGGACGTATCTTTTTTGGTTTCAATGGATTATGCTCCCATGCTCATTCCATCCTGCTCGGCCGACTGCAGAGCACAAATCCCGGATCACGGAGAGCCCAGCGGCGAACAGCGAAGCGTATTCGACGAATAAATTCAGTATCTACAGGGAGATGCCGGACATCGAAGAGCTTCAAGGTCGGAAGGACTTCGATCGGAAAGAGCGAGGGCAAATGGGAACTCAAATTAGGCGCGTGTTGATGGCGGCTCGCATTCGGCGAGCGTTCGTGACGATGTGGATGGCGGCGTTCAGTCCGTTGGTGCTGCCCATTCTTGCGCAACAGCCTGGGCAGCCGGTGAAGGTGACGCAGATCACGGGATTGATGGGAGTCAAGAAAAACACCGGCGGGAATCTGACTGTGGAGGGAGGGAATCTGCACTTCAGCCACGAACAGACCAAGGTGGAGGTGGCCACCACTTCGATGGAAGACGTGGTGACCGGGGGCGACAGCCAGCGACTGGTTCACGGTACTTTGGGCACGCTGACGATGTTGGCGCCCTACGGATCGGGGAGGTTCCTGAGTTTGTTTCGCACCAAGCTGGATACCCTCACGGTGAAATATCGCGACACGGATGGCGGATTACACGGCGCGATCTTTACGATGCCATTAGGCAAAGCAGATGTGGTGAAGAAGGAGCTGTTGGCACAAGGAGCCCATACCACGGCGCCAGAGGAACCTGCCAATTCCGCAGCGGCGCAAACGCCCGCAGCGAAGGAGCAAAAGCAATGAGCAGCCTACTTCGAGGTGGAATCGTAAGCGCATTTCTTTTGACGGCCCTTATCGCGGGGTCTGTTTCGCGGGCCCAGGAGAACAAGCCGGCAAAAATAAAAGCGTCGGCGATCAAGGTGGAGATGATCCAATCTGACGAGATCAAGTTGCCGGCGGAATTTCAGGTTTCGCTGTATGAAGACCTGATTCAACAGCTGCAGAAAAAGGGCGGCCTGCACGTGTATCGCGAAGGCGATCGCAACGCCCCCGATGCCGCGGATCTGGTGGTGTTGCACAGCACGGTGCGCGGCTTCAAAGAGGGAAGCGAGAGGAAGCGCGAGGTAACCACGGTCGCTGGGGCGACATCCATCACCATTCACTGCGTGTTTAAGGATAAAGAGGGGAAAGCGCTGCTGGAGAGCGATGTGAAAGGCAATGTACGATTCTTCGGGGGGAATCTACGGGCCACCTACGACTTTGCCAAAAAGACGGCACAGATTACACACGATCACTTTTCCCCTGCTGCAGGAGCCTAAGGGACCGACCCTGCGCGCATGAGCCAAGACTTATTGTTGAAGGTGGAACTGCGCAGCGATCCTAGTATGCTGTGCGTAGTGCGGGGCGCGATGGAGCGTTTGACGGAAACGTTCGGATTCTCGCCCGCGGACTGCAGGTCGGTGACCCGGGCGGTCGATGAAGCGATCACCAACATCATGAGGCATAGCTATCAGGGGCAGATTGACCGCCCGATCGAACTGCTGTGTCGGCGTGTGCCAAAACGGTCCGGTAAGGCGAGCGGCGACGGATTTGAAGTCTTGCTGAGCGACCGAGGCCCGGCGGTGGATCCGAAAAAACTGCGGGGGCGGCGGCTGGATGAGATCAAGCCGGGAGGGCTGGGGCTGCATTTCATCCGGCAAAGCATGGACGTCGTCGAATTCAAACGCGGGCGGGGCGCTAATCAGCTGCGGTTGGTTAAGTATTTGCATCCTGGGCAGCAGGACTGAACTTGGGAAGAGGAGATAAGATCTTGCAGATTTCGGCGCGGAGAATCGATACGACGACGATCTTTGATGTGACCGGGGACATTGACCTGGCAAATTCACCGGAGATCCGAAAGGCGTTGCTGAAAGAGATCAAGGAAACCAAGACGCCGCGAGTGGTGATGAATCTGGCGAAAGTGAGGTACATCGATAGTTCGGGTGTGGCGTCGCTGGTGGAAGGGCTGAAGGCTTCGCGGGATGCGGGGACGCGATTTGTCTTGTTTGGGTTGAGCCCGGCGGCGCGGGAGGTTTTGCAGCTTTCGAGATTGTTGAAGATTTTTGAGGTGCATGACACGGAGGAGCAGGCGTTGGCGTAAGACGGGGGAGTCGGCGTCTGGGCTAGCGGGCGAATGGGTCTGGGCGGTGGGGCGCAGGCGTGCTGCGCTCCTACAAGGGATGGTCCGGCCTTCGCAGGCGGATCATTTCGGGGTTTGGCTGAAGTTGGGCACAGGCAGGAGTGCTTGTGCTACCTGGGTCGAGGATGGAACTGGTCTCTCAAATCGGCGGGAGTGTCACAAATGCGCTTGCCTACGTTGGATCGCTGACTTCGCTGGTCTGGCGGGCGGCTTATTTTACATTTGTGGCGCCGTTTCGCGGCAAGCCGCTGCGACTGCAGCGGGTGGTATCGCAAGCCTTAGAAGTAGGCGTCCGGGCCCTGCCAATTCTTTCCCTGATCTCGTTTTTTATTGGACTGATTCTGGCGCTACAGGCCGCTTACGAACTGCGAAAGTTCGGAGCTTTGGATTTGGTGGCGACGGCGGTGGCAGTTTCCATGACGCGGGAACTTGGCCCGTTGATTACGGCGATCGTGGTCATCGGGCGATCGGGTTCAGCGTTCGCGGCGGAGATTGGAACCATGAAGGTGACCGAGGAGATTGACGCGCTGCAGACGATGGCGATCAGTCCGATCCAGTTTCTGGTGACGCCAAAATTTCTGGCCATGATCGTCATGCTGCCATGCCTTACGATCTGGGCAAATTCGATGGGCATCTTGGGTGGAGCGTTGTTTGGTGTGGCGCAAGCGGACTTTACCTGGGGACGATATATCCGAACGTCGGTCGATTCGTTGTTTATGCGTGACATCGTGACCGGGTTGATCAAGAGCGTGATGTTTGGGATGACCATTACGGCGGTGGGATGTCTGGAGGGTTTGAATACGGGAGCGGGAGCGGAGCAAGTGGGGAAGTCGACTACGCGGGCGGTGGTGATGTCGATATTCATGGTGGTGGTGGTGGATTTGGTTTTTACGCTTTTGTTCTTTTTTATTGGGGGATAAAGCAAACAACAAGTAAGGAAGTAATGAAGTAAAGAAAAAAAGATGGACTAGCCGCAGAGTCACGAAAGACACGGCGGAAGAAGGGAAACAAACACCGGGAAAGAAACTGCCGGACAGATTGGCAACGAAAACATGGGGAGTGTGGAGATGAGAAAAGGAACTGAGCATGGCTGAACAGTACTTGGAGATGGAGGACTCGGGGTTGGTGGATGACGGGGAACCGATGGTTTCGTTGCGGGATTTGCGGGTCAGTTATGGGGACCGGGAAATTCTGCACGGAATTACGTTTGACGTGAAGCGCGGGGAGACTTTGGTTATTTTGGGAGGATCCGGGTCGGGGAAGAGCACGCTTTTGCGGACCTTGGTGGGATTGGAGCGGCCCAGTTCGGGGGAGATCTGGATCAAGGGCAAGGATATCGCGAAGATCTCGCAGGCGGAGATGGATGAGATCCGCAAGCACATCGGGATGTCGTTTCAAGGTAGCGCGTTGTTTGGGTCGATGACGGTGGGCGAGAATGTGGCGCTGCCGCTGCGTGAGCACACGAAGCTGGAAGACTCGACGATTGAGATTATGTTGCGGCTGAAGCTGGAGCAGGTGGGGTTAGCTGGGTTCGAGTACTACATGCCGGCGCAACTCAGCGGGGGAATGATGAAGCGGGCAGCCGTGGCGCGAGCGATGGCGATGGACCCGGAGATTTTGTTCTTCGATGAACCTTCGGCGGGATTGGATCCGATTATTGCTGCGGGCATCGACCAATTGATTCTGGAGATGAAGAAAGCGTTCCGGATGACGATTATCGTGGTGACGCACGAGCTGGCCAGTGCGTTTTTGATTGCGGATCGCATGGTGTTGATTGATAAGGGCAACGTGGTGGCGATCGGAACGAAAGAGGAAATGCGAGCCAGCCAGCAGCCACGCGTGCGGCAATTTCTAGATCGCGTGGCGGAGCCGGAAGTCGCGCGTGAGTTGGATTATCTGCAAATGCTGACCGAGGACCGGCGGTCCGTGAATGTAACCGAGGGAAAGAGGGGAACCTGATGAACGCAAAAAGCGAGCAGGCCCTAGTGGGGCTGTTTGTGATCGTGGCCGCAGGGGTGTTGATCGGCACGGTGTTTACGATCAGCGGAGCATTCGGACGTTCGGTGAAGACCTACCGCACCTATTTTGCATTCGCCGGGGGCTTGGAGCCCGGCGCGACGGTGCGCTATTCGGGCGGGCCCAAGGCCGGCCGCGTGGATAAACTGCGGATCGATCCGCAGAATCCGGGGCGCATGGAAATCACCTTCAGCATCCAATCGGATGTGCCGATAAAGACCGACAGCAAGGCCAAGATCATGAGCCTGAGCCCGCTGGGCGAGAACCACCTGGAAATTGTGCCTGGCAGCGCCAAAACCAGCCTCGCGCCGGACGGCTCCGTGCTGCCGTCGGAGGACTACCTGGATTTCAATGCCTTGACCAAGAGTATCAACGACCTCGCGCCGGACGTGCAGCAGTTGCTACACACGCTGAACGATCGGGCGACGGAACTGAAGGTCACCGTGGCTCGCGTCAACGATCTATTGAGCGCGCAAAATCGCGCGAATCTGTCCGCGACGCTGGCGAACACACGGGGAATGCTGGAAGAGGACCGGCCGGAGATCAAGGCCACACTACAGCACCTGGATACCGTAACGGCGAAGCTGCAGCCGTTACTGGAAGATTTCCGGAAAACGACGTTGGAAGCGAATAAGACACTGGATCACGTCGATTCATTGATCGGGGAAAACCGCGAAGACGTGCACAAAGCGGTGCTGGAACTTCGGCGGACACTCGCCAATACGACGGAACTTACCGGGCATCTGGACCAGACCTTGGATGTGAATTCCGACAATATTGACGAGTTGCTGGATAACCTGCGGCAGATCAGCGAGAACTTGCGGGAATTTTCGGCCACGATCAAGGCGCGGCCGTACTCGCTAATACGTTCCGTGAATCCTCGAGAGCACAAACCGGGTGAGCAGCCATGATCGATCGTAATCGTAGAGGTGCGATTTGGATTTTGTTGTTGTGCGCCGGACTGTCGAGCGGGTGCGGGGCGGCGCGACCCATCCGCTATTATGAACTGAGCGCGCCTAGCGATATGCCTCGCGCCGCCGATCCGAATGCTTATCCAATCACATTGGTGGTGGGATCGCTCTCTGCTTCGCGTCTGTACCGGGAAGACCAGATCGTGTACGGCACGCCGGGAGAAAGCATGGGGTTGTACGAAACGCAGCGGTGGGCGGAGCCGCCGGCGGACATGTTGCAGGACTTGTTGTTCCGGGAGCTGCAAGCTTCGGGGCGGTACCGGTCGGTGAACACGCAGCGCAGCAGCGCGCGGGGGGATTATATTTTGCAGGGACGACTGTACGATTTTAAAGAAGTTTCGGCGAATCCGTTGGTTGCGCGCGTGGCGCTGGAATTTGAGCTGCGAGAGACCAAGAGTGACACGATCGTTTGGTCGCAATATTACGCGCATGATGAACCGGTCAGCGGGAAAGAGGTGAACGCGGTGGTTGCGGCGTTGAATCGGAATGTTCGGGGGATTGTGGGGCAGGTGAAGGCCGCGTTGGAGCAGTATTTTGCGGCGCATCCGCCTGTGGCGACGGACAAGCAGTAGAACGGACATGGGATTGGAACGGGCTCGTTGGATCGACTTTGGAAACAGGGCGAGCATTGCCTTCGGATCGAGCCAGGGAGAGCCGCTCCCCAACAAGTGGAACCGAGTTACGAGTAGCGGCGGAGGGTTAGCAGGGTGATGTCGTCGTCGAGCTCGGGGCCGCCGCGGTATGCGTGGATGCCGGATAGCAGGGCACGGGAGAATTCGGGTAAGACGACGGGTTGCGGGAGTTTCGCCAGCGTGGCGGCCGCGAAATCCAGGAAGCCGCGAGCGCTGAGTTGCTCGCCGCTCGGGGATTGCACTTCGGTTGCGCCGTCAGAAAATGCCAGGATCATGTCGCCGGGGCCGAGACAAACGCTCTGCTCGTTGTATTGCTCGCCTGTGATGTAGCCGAGCGGAAAATTTTCCATGCCATCGCCGATCGGATGGAACTTCTGTTCGCGGGCGCGCCAGAGAAGCATGCGAGGGTGTGCGGCGTAAGCGAAATTGAATTCGCCGGAGCTGCCGTCGAAGGTGCCGGTGACCACCGTGGTCATGCGGAGAGGGCCATCGGATTCTTCGGTGTTGACTGTGAATTCGTCGTTGAGCGCGGCGAGCAGGCCGGCGGTGTCGCGCATATCTTGAAATTTGTGGAGCAGGTGGTGGATGTGGCGGGCGACGCCGCTGGCTACGTATCCGTGACCTACGCAGTCGGCCAGGACTACGCGAGCGATGTTATCGCTGCAGGAGAAAACGGCGGAGAGGTCGCCGCCGGTTTCGGCGCCGGAAGGGACGGCGATGACGTCGGCTTCGAGGCCGGCGAGCTCGAGGGAACGGTGGGCTTTTTCGTTGCCAGCCCATAGTTCCATGCAGCCGAAGGGGCGGGCTGCGGAGGTGGTGCACTCGACGATTTGGGGTTCGACCCTTTTGAATTTCATTGCGGGTTCATGCTAGCACGGGGTTGCGATTTTTCCCGTGCTTGCGATTTGGCTTTGGTTTTGACTCACTCTGTTAGATACAGGGGATCGCGTTTGGATACATGGCGATCGGCTGCCAGACGATTCGCGATCGCTTGGCGCATCCCTTCGTCTCTCGGGGCCAGCAGGAGTGCCCGCTACTTGGAGCCCAAGGTGCGGTCGAGGTTGAAGGCGGCACTGATTAGGGCCAGGTGGGTGAAGGCTTGGGGGAAATTGCCGAGGGCTTGGCCTTGGGCGCTGGTTTGTTCGGCGTAGAGGCCGAGGTGATTGGCGTAGCCGAGCATGCGTTCGAACAGGAGGCGGGCTTGGTCGAGCCATTCGGGATTGGCGGTGCCCGCGCGAGTGAGGGCTTCGACGAGCCAGAAGGTGCACATGTTGAAGGTGCCTTCTTCGCCGGGCAGGCCGTCGACGCGGGGCTGCGGCGGGTAACGATAGACGAGGCCATCTCTGACGAGGCCGCCGTTTTTCGGCTCTTCGAGAATGGCTTTGATCGTGGAGATCATTCTGGGATCCGTGGGCGCCATGAAAAAAACGAGCGGCATCATGAGGGCGGAAGCGTCGAGATCGTCGCTGCCGTAGTATTGTGTGAAGGCTTGGCGCTTTTCATTCCAGCCTTTGGTCATGATTTCTTCATAGATGGCGTCGCGTTCGCGCATCCAACGCTGGCGATCGCCGGGGAACGAACGCTTGTCGGCGAGACGAGCGCCGCGATCGAGCGCGACCCAGTTCATCAATTTCGAGTAGACGAAGTTTTGCCTGCCGCTGCGTACCTCCCAGATGCCTTCGTCGGGAGGTTGCCAATTGTCGCAAACCCAATCGAGGCGCCTGCGGATGCGAACCCACAGGTCGTAGGGGATGGGGCCAACATACTTGTTGGAGAGATAGAGGGAATCCATCAACTCGCCGTAGATGTCGGCTTGGTATTGGTCGGAGGCGGCGTTGCCGATACGCACCGGGGCGGAGCCGCAGTAGCCTTCCCAATGAGCGAGAGATTCTTCGGGAGGGAGCGGTTCGCCGTAAATTGTGAAAACGGTGGGGAGTTGCACGCCGGTGTGAGGATGCTTGGCGACATAGTTCTGAACCCAACTCATGAACCCGGCGGCTTCGGCGTAGAAGCCGAGGCGCACGAAGGCGTAGACGGTGAAAGCGGCGTCGCGAATCCAGGCGAAGCGATAGTCCCAATTGCGCGAGCCAGCGAGAACTTCGGGGAGGCTGGTCGTGGGGGAGGCCACGATCGCGCCGGTGGGTTCGAAGGTGAGGAGCTTGAGAACGAGGGCGGAACGCTCGACGCGTTCGCGCCAGCGACCGCGGTAGGTGCAGTTGGCGAGCCAGTCTTGCCAGAACTTTACAGTGCGCTCGAAGGGCTCTTTGGCTTCGAGTTTGGAGGATGGCGTTTGCGTTGGCGCGGTTGTGCCGTCGTGCTGGAAGATGAACGTCTTGGACTGGCCTTCTTCGAGGACGAACTCGGAAGTGATGCCGCCCCGGTTGTCGGCCTGAACAGGGACATTGGCGGAGAGCGTGAAATACGTGTTGTTGCCGCGGAAGCTGGCGCCGCTTTCGACCAGTTGGACCTGGTGGGGCTGGCGGCCGTAGTCGAAAGCGGGACGGCACACAACGGAGAGACGAACCGAGCCGCGCACGCAGCGGACCCGGCGATGGATTTGGTGATAGGACAGGGAGTCGGCGGCAAATCCGACGGGCATGAAATCTTCGAGTTCGGCGATGCCGTCTTCGTGGGAGAAGCGCGTGACGAGGATGTTTGTGGAGGGCCAGTAAAATTGTTTGTGGCGGATTGTGTCGGCGATCGGGGCGATCTGGAAGCGGCCGCCTTTCGCGTCGTCGAGCAGTGCGCCGAAGATACTGGGGGAGTCGAAATTTGGGGAGCAGTGCCAGTCGATGGAACCGTTCATGCCGACCAGGGCTACGGTGCGCATGTTGCCGATGACTCCGTAGTCCTCGATCGGTTGGTAGGGCATCCTGTTCTCCCGGAGCGGTATGATCTCACGATATAGATTCACTGCAAGCGAGAAACGACGCACGATATTCTCGAGCGGCGCATCGCTGAGGCTTGCCAACGGGTTTGAAAGGAAGGGCCTGGAGTATAGTGGCGGAGATGAGGGACTGGAAACCGGCTGCGGCGATTCGTTGGTTGCTGGATCCGGCATGCGGTGCAACTGACCGGCTGCTTTCGCGGTGGATATTTTTGCGGGCGCTCGGACTGATTTATTTCTCGGCATTTTTTTCGCTTATTTTTCAGATTTGCGGGTTGATCGGTCCGGAAGGGATTTTGCCTGCAAGCGAGTATCTGCGGGCAGTGGCGCAGTCGGCGGGACCTGGACGTTTTTGGTATGCGCCGACGGCCTTGTGGCTGTCCAGCAGTTCGCACGCGCTGATGGCGGTGTGTTGGATCGGAATTGCCGCGTCGCTTCTGGTGGCGTTCAATGTGTGGCCGCGGGGCGGGTTGTTTATCTGCTTTCTGTGTTTTCTTTCGTTTATCGCTGCGGCCGGAGAGTTTTCAGGTTATCAGTCCGACGGAATGTTGCTGGAGGCGGGATTCATTGCGCTGTTCTTTGCGCCGCAAGGGTTCCGGCCGGGTTGGGGGGCGGCGCACCCCCCGATCCGCGCCAGCATTTTTCTACTGTTGTGGGAATGGTTCCGGATTTATTTCGAGTCGGGCGTTGCGAAGATCGCCAGTGGAGATCCGGAGTGGCGGCATTTCACGGCGATGGACGAGTATTACCAGAATGGCCCGCTACCCACGTGGATTGGCTGGTACGTGCAGCATTTTCCGCATTGGTTCCATGCGGCGACGGCGTTTGGAACTCTGGCGCTGGAATTGGTTTTGGTGTGGATGTTGTTTTTGCCGAGACCTTGGCGGATGGTTTGCTTTTTCATCGCGACTTTCTGGCAAATCGGAATCATCCTGACGGCGAACTACACGTTTCTGAACTACCTGGTACTCGTGCTGGGGTTCTTGTTGCTGGACGATCGCTTCTTGATCCGATTCGTCCCGCTTCGATGGCGTGAGCGCGTTCCCGCTGGGCCTGCTCCGACTGCGTCCGAGCGGGAACACGGTGCGTTTGATTCCGAGTCGATACTGGCGACGGAAACAGTACCAACGACGGAAGTTCCGGGCTCCGTGCAGAAGCCGGTTGAACAGACGCGCCCGGTGCCCTGGTCCGAGCGGCTACGACGGCAAGTAGCGTCGGTTCAACTCGCGTTAACGGCCGTGATGTTTGCCTGGCTCTTCTGCTCGAGCACTACGCTGTTGGTATGGATGCTTTGGCCGGGCGCGCCGCTGCCAACTTCTCCGGTCGTCGCGCTCGAACCGTTTCGAATTGCCGAAAGCTACGGTTTGTTCGCGACCATGACGCGCGGCCGCTATGAAATCGAGTTTCAGGGATCGCAGGACGGCGAAAGCTGGACGACCTACCCATTTCGATTCAAGCCCCAGGATCCTCGCAAGGCGCCGGGCGTTTACGCACCCTATCAACCGCGTTTCGATTGGAATCTGTGGTTTGCTTCGCTCGGTGACTGGCGTTCCAATCCGATCGTGCCGCGGACCGAGGAACGTCTGCTAACGGCAAGCGCCGATGTCCTTGCGCTTTTCGAGGGAAATCCGTTTCCGCAAGGACCGCCGCGCCAGGTGCGGGCGGTAGTTTGGCAATATTGGTTCAGCACAGCGGAACAGAAGCGTGCGCAAGGTATCTGGTGGACGCGTCAGTTCCTCGGGTTGTACGCGCCGACGTTGCAGCGCGAAGCGGACGGGAAAATTACCGCGGTCGAGTGGCCGACGGCGCTGGAGCCGCGGGAATGAACTCCCGATGAGTCGGCGAGCCTGTGTGATCGGTGCGGGGCCCAATGGACTCGCCGCAGCCATTGTCCTTGCTCAGGCTGGATTGCAGGTGGACGTATTCGAAGCGGAACCTCAGCCGGGCGGCGCGGCGCGAACGCTTGAGCTGACCATTCCAGGATTCATGCACGATTTCGGATCGGCAGTTCATCCCCTTGCGGCGGGATCGCCATTTTTTTCTTCGCTTCCGTTGCCAAAGTATGGGTTGCAATGGATTCATTCTCCGGCTGCGCTCGCGCATCCTCTCGATGACGGCACGGCGGTACTGCTGGATTCCGACTTGTCCATGACCGTTGCCGCTCTCGGAAGTGATGGCAAGACCTGGCGGCGGCTGATGGAACCGCTTGCGAAACATTGGCCGCTCCTATCAGCCGATGTGTTGCGTCCCGTTTCTATTTTCCCCCGTCACCCGTGGTTGCTCGCGCGCTTCGGGCTCAGCGCGCTGCCTCCTGCTAATGCACTCGGCAATTTTCTGTTCCGCTCGGCGCGAACCAAAGCGCTCTTCGCGGGTTTGGCCGCGCATTCTTTTCTGAGCCTCGACGAGCCGTTGAGCGCCGCGTTCGGCGTGTTGCTGGGAGCTGCCGCGCACGCGGTGGGATGGCCGATTCCGCACGCCGGAGCGCAGTCCATCACCAAATCCCTTTGCGGTCACCTTAGCGAGCTTGGAGGCAGCATTAAGACATCGGCGCGGGTGGAGCAGTTGCGCGATCTTCCCCAATATGATGTAACCCTGTGCGACATCACGCCAAGGCAGTTGCTGCGAATAGCGGACGACCGGCTGTCGGCACGGTATAAGCGAAAGCTCGAGAACTTTCGTTACGGGTGCGGCGTCTTCAAAGTGGATTACGCGCTATCGAGTCCGATTCCGTGGAAAGCTCCGGAGTGCTTGCGTGCTGCTACGGTGCACGTTGGTGGCAGCGCTGCAGACATCACCGCTTACGAGGCTGCCGTACGGGGCGGCCAGCGTGCGGAGCGTCCGTTCGTTTTGTTGGCACAGCCGAGCCTATTCGATTCGACGCGCGCACCGGCAGGCAAGCACACCGCCTGGGCATACTGCCACGTTCCCAATGGGTTCGGTGTCGATATGCTCGGACCGATCGAGCGCCAAATCGAGCGCTTCGCACCTGGGTTTCGGGACTGCGTGTTGGAGCGGCGTGTTTTTTCCCCGGCTGCGCTCGAAAGGATGGACGCCAATCTCGTGGGGGGCGACATTGGAGGCGGGGCTATGGACCTTCGGCAATTTTTATTTCGGCCGACGTGGCGGCGCTATGCGACCTCGTCGCGGGACCTCTATCTATGCTCGTCATCGACGCCACCGGGCGGCGGCGTCCACGGAATGTGCGGGTACCACGGGGCGCGAGCGGCGCTGTCCGAATATGGGACGCAGAGCGCATCGCTGTGATCGCCAGCGCGATATTGGACCGCGAACGGACACCGTTAACGTACACGGAGGAAAATCGCGCAGCGACGGCAATCTATTAACCGCAAATGCGCTATTTTTTGTCGTGTTGCGAACTTTTCTTGTACAACCGGATCGAATTCCATGCATCGAAAATGGATCTCTATACGTCTTAGCTAGTGTAGTTTTTATTTTGGCATCGGGCTTTGCCGGGGGAGTTTGCCGATGCAACGTTGCTTCTGCTGATGGTGCCAGTGGGACGACGTGGAATTGGGACCCGAAATGAGTTCTCCGCCACCAAGGCGGGCACTGACATTTCCAATCCATTGGGAAGAGAGCCGGCAGCGATCCGCCGCGCCTCTGCGTCACATCTCAAGCGATGAAGAAGTGATGGCCCGCTTGCAGTCCGACCATTCCGAAGCTCTGGAAATCCTGTTCGGCCGCTACTCGCGACTCGTGTTGAGCATCGCGCGGGGAATTGTGCGCGACGCGGGCGAGGCCGAAGATGTGGTGCAGGAAGTGTTTATCTATCTTTATAAGAAGTCAGAGCTCTTTGACGTATCCAAGGGGAGTGTGAAAAACTGGATCCTGCAAATTGCCGTCCATCGAGCCCTGGACAAAAAGTCTCACCTGGCCCGGCGGGGCTTTTACGCTGGTACAGATATCGACTCTTTGGACGATACATTATCGGGAGAGACGGATCTGGATCGTGAGATCGCGTCGAAACTCAACCGGGCACAGTTGGAAAAAGCGTTTGCGCAGCTCTCCGAGATTCAGCGAAAGACCCTGGGACTGTTCTACTTTGATGGTTTGGGCCTGCGGGAAATCAGCGAGCGGCTAAACGAACCCCTCGGCAACACGCGCCATCATTTTTATCGAGGCCTCGAACGACTGCGCAAGAGTTCGTTCGTGCAGAGCCTTCGTGAGAGCAAGCGATGTCAAGCGACCTCCACGCCGATAACGAACAGGGAAAATTCAGGGAGATGTGCGCCCTGGCAGCCACGGGAGGCCTGACGGCGGAGGAATTGGCGGAATTGAAGTCTCACCTTGAGAAATGCGATGTCTGTCGCGAAACGCTTTCTCAATATCGTGCGTTAGGGACGCAAGGTTTGGCGACGCTCGCCGGTAGTTATTCAAAGCGTCGCGAATCTTCGTCCTGGGACGACTCGGCTTCGTGGAACAAGTTGCTCGCGCGACTACGCGCCGATCAAACCCCAGCAGCCAAACCAGCGGAAAGCGCCAGCGACTCGGGCCAGGGTTGGTTGCGACGAATCCGTACGGGTTGGTTCAAGCGCGGAAGATCCAAAAAACCATCAGCGACGTCGAAATAATTCCAGAAACTGTATCGTTTTCCACTGCCCAAGAGTTAATCTACATTTGTCGTATTTCGCTGGTACATCTCCTCTCGTTCCTTCGTATGTGTAGATAAGTCCGAAAAAGCGTCGAGGAAGGGTGTAGGAAAGGGCTCTGCGTTGGAGCCCTGGAGATGGTGTGTCGCTAAAACCACAAAAACGCCCACTCCGTCATTCGTAATTACCGTTAGGAGCGCAGATCATGAGAAAGCTGCATCGAAGTTTATTTGCGTTGGGGCTGCTGGTTGTTTGCGTTTGTACCGCAAGCCTGCGCGGCCCGTCGCTGTACGCACAAAACACCTACGGTTCCATCGCCGGCTTGGTAGAGGACTCCTCGGGTGCGGCGATCAGCGGAGCTGAAGTGACATTGACAAACACAGGCACCGCAGAGAAGCGCGTCCAGCAATCGGGTTCAGACGGCCTATATTCCTTTGTGAACTTGTTGCCGGCGTCGTACCGCATCGACGTGGAAAAATCGGGCTTCAAGCGCATCAGCCGGCCTGACGTCATTGTGGAAGTCGGGCAAGGAGTGCGCATCGATCTGACCATGCAGGTTGGCGATGTCACGCAGACAGTCGAAGTCACCGGCGAGACTCCGCAGCTGCAGGCCGAGACGTCCTCTATCGGACAAGTCGTAGAAGAGCGGAAAGCGAATGAATTACCGCTGAACGGTCGCAACGTTTTCAATCTGATCAGCCTGGCGCCCTCGGTTGTTCCTCAAGGCAGCGCGACGGGCACGCCGGTTGGGGTGAACCCGTTTGGCTGGGGCAACTATCAGGTGAACGGCTCGTTCGGAAATGAAAGCGCAGAATATCTCGACGGCCAGCCGCTGAACATCGGCTACATCAATCTTCCGGTCGTGATTCCCACACAGGACTCGATTCAAGAGTTCAAGGTGCAAACCAGCAATCTGGGCGCGGATTGGGGGAAATTCTCCGGTGGCGTGATCAATCTGAGCACCAAGTCAGGATCGAACGGCTTGCATGGCGCGGCCTATGAATATCTTCGCAACAAGGTCTTCAACGCGAATGATCCTTTTCTGAAGGCTTCGCAGATCGTGCAAGGCATAAGCAATGAGCCGCCGCCTTTCACGCAAAACCAATTCGGCGCGAACGCGGGTGGACCGCTGACCATTCCAAAGCTGTACGACGGCCGCGACAAAACTTTCTGGTTTTTCAGCTGGGAAGGGTTCCGGCTGCGCGAGGGACAAACATTTACAACGACAGTTCCGACGGCTGCAGAAAGGGCAGGGAATTTCTCGGCGATCACCACCCCGGTTATGGATCCGTGCGGCGGAACGGTCGCCACGGCAGTCGGGTGCCCTGGCTATGCGGGACCAGCCACACAATTCGCGGGCAACGTTCTTCCCACCAGCCGGCTCAATCCTACTTCGCTGGCGTTGCTGCAGTATTTCCCAATGCCCAACTCCGCGGGAACTGCAGGGCCGGATGGGACGATCGTCAACAACTACACTACGGCGAGCAGCGGTGGCGGCAACCAAAACCAAGTCGTCGGACGCTTAGACCAAAATATCGGCGCGAACCAGCATATCTTCTTCCGTTACACGTATTGGAACGTGCTGGATTTGCCCGTCGATCCGCTGGGGACTGGAATCTGCGACGACCGCTGCGCGGAAACGTACAGCAGTCACGCAGCCGCCCTCGGCTACAACTATACGTTGACGCCCAGCACGATCTTGGGTGTGAACGCGAGTCTTAGCCGTTTTGCTTATAATCGCTCGCCGATTAACTCGGGCTTCGATCTCACCACCATCGGCTGGCCGGCAGAGTATAACGATGCGGTTCCGTCACTGGCCAGGACCCCGCCCACGCCCTGCGTGTTGAACTTTGCGGACAACATCATGTGCACGCAGGGACAAAGCTTCATTCAGGACCGCAACACACAATTCAACCTAACCCCGAGCATCACGATGGTGCGCGGCCGGCATACTCTCAAACTCGGGTTTCAGCTCGAAATCGGGCGTGATAACTATGCGCAAACCAACGTCGGCAGCGGCGCTTTCGCGTTCTGCGGTTCCGGGCAAGCTTGCTTCACGGGCTTCAGCTTCGCGGACTTCCTGTTGGGATACGCGGACAACCCGAGCAACGTAGAGAACCACTTCTTCGGTCAAGCGGTGGTGCCGGCTTTGGTCGCGGGACAACAGATCTATCGTGGTTTCTATCTCGACGACACCTATCACCTGACCAACAAGCTGACCCTGAACCTCGGCATGCGTTACGACTTGCAAGGCGCGTGGTCGGAACGCTTCAACCGGCTATCTTATTTCAATCCGACAGCGCAAAGCTGGTTGGCAAATCCGGCCGCTTCGGCGGGCCTTACCGGTATCCCGGGACTGCCAGGAACCACAGGTGATGTTTTCCTTGTGCCTCCAGGCGGCACCGCCATTCCGCTCGACAAGACCAACATTTCGCCACGTGTCGGTTTTGCCTACAGCATGGATCAAAAGACCGTCATCCGTGGTGGCTACGGAATTTTCTTCATTCCGAACTACGTCTCCTTCGGTTTGAACCCCAATAACGATCTGGTGAACGACGCCACCACGTCGTACAACGGAACGATTAACGGCACCGTCCCGATCAACACCATCAATACACCGTTCCTGCCCAGCATCGTTCCGCCCGTTGGCCGGACGCTGGGCACTCTAGGCACACAACAGTACGCCAGTCAGGTGGTGCAAAATCCAACCGTTGCCGATATGGGAGATCATCCAGCCGGATATGTGCAGCAATGGAACCTCAACATCCAGCGCAACTTGCCTTGGAACGTCTTCGTATCGGCAGCCTATGTCGGCTCGAAAGGTACGCATCTCGAGTCATACTCTCAACAGATCGACCAGATCGGTGACAACTATCTCAGCGAAGCGGCCACGCAGTGCGCAGCCCAAGTCGCTGCTTCCGGAGCGCGTTGCAACGCCAACGGCGTAGCTTTGCTGCAGTCGGTTCCCAACCCGTTCTACGATGCGGCGACCGGCACTGCCTACGCACTGGGAACCGCGACGACGACCGTGGGACAGCTGGACCGGCCCTATCCTCAATACACGGGGTTGAGCCTCGCAGGACAGGGCTCGTACGACAGCTCGTATCAATCCTTCCAACTGACTGTCGAGCGGCGTTTCGCCAGCGCCGGTTCGCTGCTGGTCGCCTATACCAATTCCAAGCTGATCAGCGATACCGATACGCTCACGAATTGGCTTGAGGTGGCGGCAGGTGCGATTCAGGACAACAACAATAATAAAGCCGAGCGCTCACTCTCGTCTCAGGACGTTCCTCAGCGCTTGGTCATCAGCTATGTGCTCGATCTACCGTTCGGCCACGGAAAGAAATATATGTCGGGGGCCAGCGGCTTTACCGACAAGCTGATCGGCGGTTGGGGCGTTGATGGCGTCACCATCTTCCAGAGCGGATTCCCGCTGGTGTTCTCCAACTCTGATCCCAACTACGCCACTCTGTTCGGCGCAGGATCACGGCCCAACTATGTCGCCGGGTGCAACAAGGCGTCCCCGCTCGGCGGCGCCGCCCAGCTAACGGAATGGTTCAACACCGCCTGCTTCACGGCACCGGCGGACTTTACGTTCGGAAATGAAGCGCGAACCGATCCCACTTTGCGCGGAGATGGCGTCAAGAACTTCGACTTCTCCGCGTTCAAGAGGACAAACTTTGGTCCCGATGAAAAACTGGGGCTCGAGTTCCGAGCCGAATTCTTCAACCTCTTCAATCGCACGCAGTTTGCTCCGCCGAACACGGCTTTTGGCAGCGCGAACTTCGGGCAGGTGACCAGCATTTATCCGGGAACCAATCCGAGGTTGATCCAGTTCGGGCTAAAGTTCGTTTTCTGATTCTGGACCTGATTCTGCGAAACGCCCAGGGCGGATGTCTTGCCGGCATCCATCCTGGGTTTTTATTTTTGTTTCGCTGGGATCTGCTTTTCGTTGCGTGCCGCTATCGCCTGATTCGTTTCCGCTTCGTGTTAGCCTATTTCTTGCCGTGCGCACGCGCGGTGCATCGTCGCGCAGTGCAAGGAGTCACGCACAACTATGGTTCGGCAGTTGACGCGGCGTAATTTTCTCGGCTTTGCAGCTTTGGCTGCCACAGCCCCAATTTTCGAAGTGAAGCCGCTTCGCGGTGTCGACTTCATTCTTCAGAACTCGCCCACGCCTCAGAAATATCTCATCGAAACGATGCCCGGCGGCGTCGCCTTGTTCGATTACAACAACGACGGTCTTCTCGATCTTTTTTTTGTCAACGGCGGCAGAATCGCAAATCCCCTGCATGTCCCCGAAAAGTTCGACCGCGGTAACTCCAAGTACTGGAATCGCCTCTACCGCCAAAACCGCGACGGCAGCTTCAGTGACGTTACCGAAGCTGCCGGCTTGGCCGCTGCGGACAATGGAAACTACGGCATGGGCGTGGCCGTCGGCGACTACGACAACGACGGCTATCCCGATCTCTATGTCACCAGTTACGGAAAAAACGTCCTGTACCATAATAATGGCGATGGCACCTTCACGGATGTCACCACTAAAGCGGGGGTCGCGGCCGCGGGTTGGTCGGTTTCCGCCGGTTTTTTCGACTACGACAACGATGGCCATCTCGATCTTTTTGTCACTCGCTACATGGATTGGGACTCGGACCACAACAAAATCTGTGGCGGTGACTGGCACACGTATTGTCCACCGGGAGTTTTTCCCGCCACCACATGCGTGCTCTATCACAATCGGGGTGACGGCACTTTTGAAGACGTAAGCGAGCGCTCGGGCATCGCCGTCAAGAAGGGAAGAGCACTCGGCGTCAGTTTCGCCGACTACGACGCCGATGGCTTCACCGACATTTTCGTCGCCAACGACGGCATGCAGCAGTATCTTTTCCGCAACAATGGCGATGGCACTTTCAGGGAATGCGCGCTCGAGTCGGGTGCCGGCCTCACCTCCGACGGCAAAGGCCTTTCCGGAATGGGAACCGTGTTCCAGGATTACGACAACGATGGGCGCCCGGACATCCTGGTGACCGAACTCCCGCGCGAACTCTATGCCCTGTATCACAACGATGGGCAGAGCGCGTTCAGTTATCAGAGTCTCGAGAGTGGTCTCGGGGCGCTGACGTCCGGGAGTTCCGGCTGGGGCATTGGCCTCGAAGATTTCGACAACGATGGTTGGAAAGATTTGTTCGTGGCGCAGAGTCATGTGCTTGATAACGTCGAAAAAATCGATGCTTCGCTGCGCTATAAGGAACTACCGCTGGTCGCGCTAAATCACCACGGTCACTTCGATCGCGTAGATTCCGGGGCAACTTCGCCGCTGGCCGGCCGCGGGGCGGCGTTTGGCGACATCAACAACGATGGCTGGATGGATGCCGTAATCACCACGCTGGGCGGTCCACCGGTCCTCCTGTTGAATCGCGCTGGTGGTAGCAATCACTGGCTTTCGATTGCGCTGCGCGGTACGCACAGCAACCGAGACGGTTATGGTGCCCGCGTACAAGTCAACGGCCAGACGCGCTTTGCCACGTCGGCAGGCAGCTACGCTTGCGCCAGCGACAAACGCGTTCACTTCGGCTTGGGGTCGGCGGAAAAGGCTACCATCGAAATTTTGTGGCCGTCCGGCCAGAAACAAGTGCTAAACGATGTGCGCTCCGATCAATTTCTGGAAGTGCGCGAACCGGGGCGCTCATGATCGCGTTGCTCTTATTCGGATGGCTTGCCGGACAAGCGGGGGCGTCCAACGCCGCCCAGCACCTCCAGGCCGGTCTTAACGCGCGAAATCAGCATCAGGTAGACGTGGAGATCGCGGAATTTCGCAAAGCCACCGAGCTCGATCCACGACTCGCCGATGGCTTCTTCAATCTCGGCGCCGCCTTCATGGAAAAACGCGACTACGGCGCGGCTATTGCCCCGCTCAAGCGCGCCTTGGAATTGAGCCCGGATCTCCCGGCGGCCCACCAACTTCTGGGTTACGCGCTTCTCGCCGAAGGCTACGCCGCCGAGGCCATTCCGCATCTTGAAAAGGTGGGCGCACAGGACGCTCTCGCGATCGCCCAACTCGAGACCGGCCAACTCTCCGATGCGGTCGTCAATTTCAATGCTGTGCTCGCCAAGCGGCCGGACGACCCCGACCTGCTTTACTACTTGGGCCACGCCAGTGGTCTTCTTTCCAAGAGCGCGATTGATGCGCTTATTTCCGCCCATCCCGATTCTGCTCGCGCCCACGAGGCTCTGGCGGAAAACTATTTCGTGTTGCGGCAAATGCCACAAGCCGAAAAGGAATACCAGGAGGCCCTGCGCATTCGTCCAGACCTTCCGGGGCTTCACCTGGAACTCGGACAGGTCTACGCAAACTCCGCGCAGTGGCCCAAGGCAGAACAGGAATTTCGCGCCGAGACAAAACTCCAGCCAGGCAAAGCGGAAGCCGCGTATCGGCTCGGCGCCGCATTGCTTCAACAAGGCAAGGCGCAAGAGGCCTTCGTCGAGCTCAAACACGCAAACGATCTGAAACCTGACATGCCGGAAACGCTATACTCCTTCGGAAAAGCCGCTTCGCTGACCGGCGATGCTGCGACCGCCGAGAAATCGTGGATACGCGTGATCGAACTCGAAAAAGATACTTCATTGGCGGCCCAAGCGCATTTCGGGCTGGCGGGTCTGTATCGCAAGCAAGGCAAGACGGATCGTGCCCAGCACGAAATGCAAGAGTTTCAAAAGTTGCAGAGCACCATTGGGCCGCCGCGTTCGGAATAGTATTTCGCGCATCCAAACCAACGCTGCGCTCATCCGAAAACTATGAAAGCCTGCCTCCTCAAGTCGCCGGCGCCAGTGGAGACCAATCCTCTGGTTTTTACGGACCTCGCCGTTCCGCAGCCGGCCAATGGTGAAGTGCTCGTGCGTGTGAGCTGTTGTGGCGTCTGCCGCACCGACCTGCATGTGATTGAGGGCGAGTTGCCTCCGCGCAAATCGCCGGTAATCCCAGGCCACCAGGTCGTGGGCACGATCGAGGCGCTCGGGGACAGTGCTCGAAAGTTCCAGTGTGGCGCGCGTGTCGGCGTTGCGTGGTTGCATCACACCGACGGCACCTGCGAATACTGCCGCGCTGGCGCCGAAAACCTCTGCGACAACCCCACCTTCACCGGATACACGGTCGATGGCGGATATGCGGAATATGTCGTCGCTTCCGAAGATTTCGTCTACGCGATTCCCCAGAGTTTCTCCGACGAGCAGGCGGCTCCATTGCTTTGCGCCGGAATCATCGGGTTTCGCTGCCTTCGCCTTTCGGAAATAAAACGCGGCGGGAAACTCGGCTTCTACGGTTTCGGAGCCGCGGCCCACCTGGCCATTCAGGTGGCGTTGCATTGGAAGGTAGACGTATACGCTATGACGCGCGACGAGCGGCACCGACGCCTGGCCCTCGATCTCGGTGCAAAATGGGCAGGCGACACCTTCTCCGAACCTCCCGAGAAACTCGACGGCGCCATTGTCTTCGCCCCCGCAGGAGAGATCGTTCCGGCCGCTCTGAAAGTACTTCGCAAAGGCGGTGCTCTGGTTCTCGGCGGGATCCACATGAGCCCGATCCCGTCATTCAGCTATGACCTGCTCTATCAAGAGCGCCTCATTCGCAGCGTCGCCAACAATACACGCCGGGATGGCGAGGACTTCCTGTGCGTCGCTGCCGAAATCCCCATTAAGACGCGCGTGCAGTTGTTTCCGCTCCGGGATGCCAACCGCGCACTTAACTCATTAAAGAACGACGCGATAGAGGGAGCGGCAGTTCTCGAAGTTGCTACGACCTAGATCTTATTCTGCGATTGTTCGACCGATCTTCGCCGGCTCCCGCTGCGCTTTCCGAGGGTCGTCCGAAATCGGGACGTGCATTCCCGTTAGTGAGACCACGTCCTTTTTTAGAAATAACCTGGACCCCGCAAGTTTCATCGAACCAGTGGTTTACATCCGCGATAAGATTGGAACGCCACCTGCCTTGCTTTCGGTAGACGAGGAATCCTACTGCGGCGCAACGGAGGTCGCGAGTTATGGCGGCAGCGGCGACTGAGGTTTCCCGGCAAGTGGAAGCGATGCACACTCGAATCCTCATCGCGGACGATCAGCAGGACGTCGTGCGCGCTTTGCATATGCTCTTGAAAGCGAATGGCTATGCTACCGAATCGGTCTCCTCGCCCGGCGAACTACTCGAAGCGATCGCGCACCACGAGTTTGATCTTATTTTGATGGACTTGAATTACGCGCGAGATACCACTTCGGGGCGCGAAGGGCTCGACCTGTTGGCGCAACTCAACGCCATCGAAGGCACGCCGCCGATCATTGTCATGACCGGCTGGGCGACCGTTGGTATCGCCGTCGAAGCCATGCAGCGTGGCGTCACCGATTTCGTCGAGAAACCGTGGACGAACACGAAGCTTCTCGAGAGTCTGCAAAAGCAGGTCGTTCTCGGACGCGAGCGCCGGGAATTGGCGCGCAGTAGCGTACGTGAGACGCAGGCTCACAAAGAGGTCGCGTCGCAGTTGCACCGGCACGAGCAGGAAATCGCAGAAGCGCGATCGATTCAAGAAGGCTTTCTCCCAAAACAAATCCCGCAATTCCCGGGTTACGAGATTGCCAGCGCTTGGCAGTCCGCTCGAATCGTCGGTGGAGATTATTTCGATGTACTTTCGTTCGACCGGGATGTGCTGGGGTTGTGTATCGCCGACGTTGCAGGAAAGGGAATGCCTGCTGCGCTGCTGATGTCCAACTTGCAGGCGGCCGTTCGCGGCCTGTCGTCGGCGGATTTGCCCCCCGATGATCTGTGCGGGCGTTTGAATATGCTGCTTTGCCGAAACATCGCCAGCGACCGCTTTATTACCTTTTTCTACGCCCACCTCGATCGTGCATCTCGCGTGCTGCAATACGTCAACGCTGGTCACAATCCACCCATCGTGTTGCACCGGAACGGTTCGCACCTCCGCCTGACCGAAGGCGGCGGCGTCTTCGGCGTCTTCCCGAACCAAACCTTCGCCCTGGGCACGACCCATCTGGAACCCGGCGACCGCGTCGTTTTCTACACCGATGGCGTCACCGAGGCGACCGACGCTCACGACGAAGAATTCGGAGATGAACGCCTCTTGCGCGTGCTCCAGGAAAATTCCGCGTCCTCCGCCAACGAACTTCAAGCCAGAATTTTGCAAGCAGCCGGCGATTTCTGCAGCGGCCGTTGGCACGACGATGCAACCCTGCTCGTCCTCGCGGTCTCCTGAGAACCTACCAGGAGGTCATGAACCCTTCGGTTCAGTCATGCTGAACCAGTTACCGGAGTCGTCTTTCATGATGGCTTCGATTCCGTAGAATTGTTCTTTCGGCGGAGAAGGGAACTCCACGCCCTTGGCTTTCAGCTCCTCGTACGTCTTCCGGCAGTCGCTGGTCTGCATCACCCCTCCATTGATCTTGCCTTGCGTGAGCAAGCCTCGAATCGTCTTGGCCACATCGGGCTGCACGTTCGGGCCATCAACGTGCATCAGAATAATTTGCAGATCGGGCTGACCTTTCGGGCTCACCGTCAGCCAGCGAAAACCGTTGTCCATCTTTCCGTCCATGCGCACCTCGAACCCCAGTTTGTTAACGTAAAAATCGCGCGCGGAGTCTTGGTCTAAAACATAAAGCGTCGTATGAGAGAGTCGTTGGATCATAAGATCCTCCTTGTTCTTCGGGAGAATATCCGAATGGCCAGGGGCATGCTTCTCGATTCTTGCGGTTTTCGAACTGCGCTACGATCGCAGGAAGAAATGCTGGTAACACGCGGGGATGTAGTACAGCGGCCAGTGGGAGGCGAAGCCTCCGAAGCTGACGCGGGCCTGGCGACGGAACTCGGCGGGGGACAAGCCCGTCAGGGAGCGAAACTTCACGCTGAACGATCCCAGGCTCTCGTAGCCGACGTCAAAGCAGATGTCCGTAACGCTGTGGTTCTCGGCCAGCAGGAGTTTCTTGGCCTCTTCCATGCGAACCCGGGTGATAAATTCGTGCGGCGTCTCCCCGAACGTTTGCGCGAACAGCCGATCGAAGTGAAAGGGCGAAAGACAGGCGTGGCTCGAGGCTTGTTCCAGGGTGATTCTGTCGCGGTAGCAGGCGCCCAAATAATCGCGAGCACGCGAAAGACGAGCGAAAGTGACCGCGTCGCACAGCTGGAGGCTGCGCCGGGACGAAAACTCGACGCGTCTCGATGCGCTTCTCATAGTCGGAAAATGTAGCACATCAGGCTCGGCAAGATCACCCGAAGCGCAAATCCGTGAATGCTGATGAATGCAGGTCAGTATACGTCTAGCCTTGGTAGCTCCAGCTTCAGTCGCACGCTGAGAAATTGCATCACACCGAAAATCTCGGATCGCCTTCGAGAATCTGCACCTCAAGTTTGGATACTTTGCCCGTTTCCCACAGCGGGGCTCGAAATTTAGCGCGATATTCGAGCGGCCCCCCATCCTGCCCGTCACTGCGTTCGAGCGGCCGCGGAATGCAGACGAACTCGGTCTCGATCGCTTCGCCGGTCGCGCGAACAACCGAGTAGCCGTGGCCACCCATGTCCACAAACGAAACGTGTGGCGACAAGTCTCGATTGGACACCGCCCGGGCTTTGGCAATGTCACCGCTCTCGGCATATTCAAGACACGACCGCACACCATGCCGAAGTAACATGTTCATGGTCGGTTGAGGACGGTGATCACTCGCCGCTTGTCCCAGATACAACGATCGCAGCGGATGGTCTTTGGGAAGGACATGCTCGTACGCTTCGACGAACCCCGGAGCGGAGATCGAGCCGGTGACGAAAGCGATGCCAACCGGTGCAAATGGTTTCGGCGGCAGTGACTTCGCCGCATATCCAGCCCAGAAGCTATGGCGATCTCCCGCGACGATAGCGAATCCTGTGATTCCGTGTGCCGCCACGAAGTCGTATATCTCGCCCCGTTCGACATAAGCGGTGCTGTGATCGCCTCCGGCAAAGCCGGCATAACCGGCGCCCGGCCAAGGTTTCGTAATTCCTGCGGGAAGATTTTGCGGATCGGCGCGCATATCCAGCGTGGCCGTGGTGTTGCCCCAAATCTTCCAGGTTGCCTTCGAACTGTGCAAGCGCTCGAGAAACCAAGCCTTTTGCTCTGCGCCGAGGATGGTCTGCGCCGGACGATCTTTGTAGAAATTCGCAACCTCGACGCTTCCGAAAGGAATCGACGTAGGAGGTCGGCCCCCATCGTATGTCCGACCCGCATCCAGAATCTCCATGGCCTCCTGCGGGATCATCCCCGGGAAATCATCACTGGCAAGGGGTTTCGCCTCGGGCCGGTCCATAGGCTCTTCCGAGCGATAACTGCGCTGGTCGGTAACGATCAGTTCCACGTTGCGGCCCCACCTCACGGCGCGATAACCCTTCAGGCTGCCAATCGCGGCCAGATTATTTGCTTCTTGCCCGAGGCCATGCTCGTCAAAGCGTGTGATCGGCGCATCAACGACGTGCGGCGGGTCGAAGCGCTCCAGTGAGGGCCCGCTCGGCTTCGCGATCCGTGCCGGTTGGTATTCGAAGAACGCTTGGTTAGCCGCTACCTTACGCGTCTGCGCAGGCCGAGTCTTTCCTTCGAATTTCTGCAAAGACTGCCAGCCAAGCCAGCTGAATTCGTGGTTGTCCCACATGTTGACAAAAGGCCAGCGTGCCCGTGCATCCTGAAGATCCGGATCGTGCAGATACGCGCGGTAGATGGCGCGGTAGTCTTCGACGACCGTGGGAATGTGGAAATCGCTGATCTTCTCTCCGTGTCCGTAGCGAACGATGTCGCGCAAGCGCCGGTCATACATACCCTGCGGACGATCCTCCGGGTACCACACAATTTCGTAGATGAAGTCGCCCAGGTGCAGCACGAAGCCTAACCGCTCCGCCTCAGGAGCCCGCTCGTCCTCGAAAATCATTCTGCGATAAGCATTCTGGGCTCCTTGATTAGCGTTCTGGCAACTCACGAACGCGAACCTCACCGCCCTGGTATCGCTATCCGCGGGCGCGGTGATCGTCCGGCCGACGCGGCTCCCGTTGCCGTCGTGGTCCGCGAACCTGTACCAATAGACGTGGGCCGGCTTCAACCCACCAATCAGCACGCGGCACGTCCAGTCGGCAGCCTCCGAGATCGGCGCATCCGCGGTCGCGACGACCCGCTCGAACGATTCGTCCTCAGCGACCTCGATGTTCAGCTTCTCCACCCCAACCAGACCGCTCGGTGCTCGGCGCGTCCACAGCAGAACGCTATCGCTCTCCGGATCTCCAGACGCCACGCCTTCAGGGTAAAGGTCGCGCCGTTCGCGCCATGCAATCTTGGATCGCCTGGCAAACGGATTTCCCCAGACGGCCGTCGCACCGAGTGCGATCGCCATTTCGATAAACGATCGTCGGCTGATAACCGTCATCGGCTCCATCCTTTCGTAGCGGCAGTTCGCAAAGAATGAATCATCACACCAACTTTGTCTTGAATCGATTTGACGTTGCCGGGTCGCGATGGAACGCCATGGGCATTGCCAGTCCCACCTGTTCGCCGTACAGTAAAAACGTGGCCGCTTGGACCGAACCCGCAGGCTTTCGTCGCATCACACCCGGAATAGAAACCTTACCCGCCAAGTTCACCTTGCCTCGTCATCGGCATTTGCGCGCCTATGCCACGGTGGTGTTGGCGGGCCGCTTCGAGGAATCGGGCTATGTCGGGCGCATACTCGCATCCGCGGGCGATGTCCTGATTCATCCCACGCTCGACTGTCACGCGAACCAAATGGTCTCTGCGGGTGTCAAGCTGATACGTCTGCATTGGCCGGACGACGATGGAGTCGGCGGGCTTTATCGCGTTGACGAGGTGGACGCGCTGACGCGCGCCGCTGAAAAAGATGTGCGTGGCGCCACTGTCCTACTCACCGAAGCACTAAAGAAAACAGCATCTCCCACCTCCGGACAAAGAAATGATTGGCCCGATCTGCTGGCATCGGACTTGGCCCACAGCTCTTCCCTCGAGATTGGCGCTTGGGCGGAAGCGAACGGCTTGGCTCGGGAGACTGTATCTCGGGGTTTCGCCGCAGCGTACGGCGTGGCACCGAAAGTCTTTCGCGCCGAACTGCGCACCCGCGCGGCGTGGCTGCGAGTGACGCGCGGATCCGACTGTCTATCCACCATTGCGGCCGACACCGGTTTCGCCGACCAAGCCCACATGACCAGGTGGATTCGTTACCTTACTGGAGCTCCACCAGCCGTCTGGCGTCGAGAATCATCTTTCGTCAATACCGAGTGGCGACTAGCTCACAAGTTCGTGTCCTACCGAGAGGGCAAGGCCCCAGCCGCGCCGTAAGGATTTCGTTGTCCATTCGGCTTTAGCCGCTGAGGTCCGTTTTTCGGCGTACCGTGTTATATATCCACAGCGAAACCAGGAGACGCCCGTATGGCGAAATACGTAATTCAGAGCAAGCGCGGCGCGCCCCCTCAGGGAGCCTATTCCCAGGGATGGCGCGCAGGAGATTTCATCTTCGTGACCGGCACTGGTCCCATCGATCCGGCCACCGGTAAGCTGGTTGGCGATACCATCGAACAGCAAACCGACCAGACCATCGACAACATGCTCTCCATACTTGATGCGGACGGCGCTTCTCTGGCCGACGTAGTCAAGGTTACCGCGCACCTTAGTGACACCTCGCTTTTCCTCCGTTACAACGCAGTCTATGCACGGCGCTTTTCGAAGCCCTATCCCGTGCGCACCACGGTTGGCAGCGATCTCGGCCACGCCCCCGGCATGCTGGTCGAACTCGACTGCATCGCCTACGCCCCGGTGAAAACGAGCAAGAAGGGATCACGCAATCCAAGGAAAAAAGCTCCGAGCCGCGGCCGATCGTAAATAGTCTCTAACATGGCGCGACGGCAAGCTGGCGTTACGGTGTCGTCCGGCTCGAAGACAGCTTTGGCAGATTGCTAGCTGTTACTTGCTTCTCGGGGCAAATGCTTTTTCAGCGGCGCGAAGAAGCGGCGCCTCGCGGCCGCGCGCGGAAACCTTCTCGACCGACGCCACCATGCCGTTCCGCAGAAGCAGCGCATCATCGAAATTATTGACCGTGGGACAAACGTGCCTGGGCAAAAGATACAGCACCTCTCCTGCCCGCGGACTGGCGACGTCTTCCTTCACGGCAATGGGAAGATGCTCCTCGCTGGGCGAAAGCGGCGTCAGCCCTGGCCGCCCAACCACCACACACGTTGGCACTCCGGCATCCGCTGACACCGCTTTATGCCCCGCGTCGCAGGTCGCAATTCCAGCGCGTGGGTGGCTCACCACACGGGTCAATACCAACACCGCAGGCCGGTAGCCGTATTTTTCAGGTAGCTGCGCCTGGCTGGTTGCGTCGCAATAAACGATAGTCCCGGGCGAGATGCGATGGTTGAATCCTGCCCCTCGAAAGCCTTGATAGGAAAGCGCAGACGGAAACGTCGGCGTTCCCGCCGTGATCACTTCCGGCACGACCATTCCTGCTTGCCCTAGTTCCGCCACGATGTCCAGCAAGTGATCGTAACCCCGGTGCGCCGCTGCAGTGCGTTCCGGCTCTTGCAATCCACCGTGGTGCCCGTCGTAGTAATGCACGCCACGGAACTCCAGCCTGTCCGCCGCGATCGCGCGCGCCAGTTTCACAACTTCGTCGGCGTGACTTTCCTCGATTCCCGTCCGGTTCATGCCGGAATTAATGTCGATGAAAATTCCCAACCGGCTGCCCTGCCACTGCCGCACCTGCTCTTCGTTCTCTGCCAAAACGGAAACGCGCACGTCCGGGAACTGTTCCACGATTTCACGCACGCGTCGTGCGTTCGCGCCCATCGTCGGATAGGCCACAAGAACGTCTGCTGACCCGCATTGACAAGCTACGAGCAACTCCAGCGTAGTCGCGCATTTGAAATTGCGAACCCCGCGCTTGACGAGCATCCGCACGGTAGAACCCAGCTTCGCGGTCTTGATGTGTACACGCCAGCGATCCGCATCGCCGTCCAGCAGTTCCACGGTTCGCTCGATGTTTGAAGCCACGATTTCCGGATAGATCGCCAAAGCCGGAGTAATTACATCTTCGAGGCGAGACACGGCATACTCCGCGTCCCACGTGCATTCGCTCAACATGGATTTCTGCGCCGCCATCGCGGCTCCGATAATAACGCGGAAACCCACGCAGCGTGCGCAAGCCGCGCAAATATTCTCCCTGTCACCAGCGCCAATTTGACCCTCTCTATGCCGGATAGTAGGCTCTCTGACTTCTATGACTCCCACGGATCCCGAGCTAACCGAACAGCCTAAGCAGTCCCACTTGGTTCGCGGTTTAGGCCTGTGGTCCGCCACCGCCATCGTCATCGGCGACACCATCGGCACGGGCATTTTCCTGGTCACCAGCGACATGGCTCGCGCGGTCGGTTCAACCACTCTGGTCTTCGCCGCATGGATCATTGGCGGCCTCGTCGTCCTGTTCGGCGCTTTCTGTTACGCCGAACTCGGCGCGGCCTTCCCGCAAGCAGGGGGCAACTACGTTTACCTCAATCGCGGTCTCGGTCCGCTCTGGGGATTCCTGTTCGGCTGGATGAGCTCGTTTCTCGAACGCCCGGTGGCGATGGCCACGCTGGCGGCCGGATTTTTGCGATTCTCGGGTTTCCTGTTCCCGGTTGTTGCTACACCGCTTTTCACGACCCATATCGCGCGATATGACTTCACCTTCACGCTGGCCCAGCCTCTGGCTGCCCTGGTTGTTGTGGCGGTCACCGCGCTGAATTATTTGAGCGTGCGTTTCGGCGGCAGTCTCCAGGTGCTGCTGACTTCCCTGAAAATGGGCACGATCTTGTTGATCGTGCTTGCAGGAGTTCTGTTTGGAAAGCAGAGCGCGGTACAAGCCGTACCATTCCTTACGCCAGTTGGTTTCGGAGTGATCGGCGCCGTGCTCACCGCCATGGTTCCTGCCATGTGGGCCTACAACGGCTTCAACGACCTTGGCGATCTGGGCGAAGAAATCGTGCACCCGGAGAAAAACATCCCCCGCGCCATCATTTTGGGGCTGTTCACGATAGCAGGCCTCTATCTACTGGCGAATGTCGTCTACTTCCGCGTCCTGCCGTTTGCGGCTCTCGCTCAATCGCAGCACGTCGCATCGGACGTGGTGCAGTCCTTTGCCGGAGCTCGCGGGGCCGCGTGGCTGACGGTTGCCATGGCCATCTCTGCTCTGGGCGCGCTCCACGTCGTCGTGCTGACCGGCGCCCGCATCCCCTATGCCATGGCTCGCGACGGCGTCTTTTTCCAATTCGCTCGGCGCATTCACCCCTCTTTCCACACCCCCAGCGGCTCGCTGGTCTTTCTCGGCTTCATTGGCGCTCTGCTCGCGCTCACCGGCACCTACGAGGAGCTCTATTCGCTGTTCGTCTTCGCCGTGTGGATTTTTTTCGCCCTGACCGCGATGGCCCTGCTTCGTCTTCGCAGAAAAGAGCCCCACCTGTCGCGCCCGTATCGCGCTTGGGGTTATCCCTGGACCCCGATGATCTTTCTGGCCGCCGCCGTCGCCCTTACCGCCAATTTGTGGATGGATCGGCCGGTGCGCTCCTCATTGGGCCTAGTGGTGATTCTGGCAGGCATTCCATTTTTTTACCGATGGCGCAAATCCCTTCGGCCCCCGGCCGGACCATCCGAGGACCTTCAAAAATAGCTCTGCGGATGTCGAGAATACGGCCCGTGCTCCGACCACCCTAGGAAAGCGTGAAGATCAGCGCGAGAATAACCAGAGGAAAAGGAGCAGGAGCCATGAAATACATTTTGATGATGAACACGATGAAAGCCGGCGAAGGCGTGCCTCGTTGGCCCAAGAAGGACCTGCAGGCGCATATCGCGTTTATGATGAGCTTCGTCAAGCATCTACGGGAATCGGGCGAGTTGGTCTCAGCCGAGGGATTGTCCTTTCCAGACCAAGCCAAGCTCGTGCGCGCCGGCAACGATGGACTGCCGGTCACCGACGGGGTGTTTCCGGAGAGTAAGGAATTTCTCGCCGGCTACTGGATCGTGGATGTGGACCGCCCGGAGCGCGCCTACGCCATCGCCGCACAAGCGTCGGCCGCACCTGGACCCGGTGGGGCTTCGCTGAACATGCCAATCGAAGTGCGGCCGGTAATGAGCGCCCCGCCGCCCGAAATGCTGTAAGGGATCTGCGATGACGCCGAGGTCAGAACCCATCCCGAGCGAGCATCTACTGCGCGATCTCGCGCCGAAGGTGCTCGGCGCGGTGATGCGCCGCTTTCGTGACTTCGCTTCTGCCGAAGATGCCGTGCAGGAGGCTCTGATCGCGGCCACCGTACAATGGCCCCGCGACGGCCTCCCCGACAATCCGCGGGCCTGGCTGATTCAGGTCGCCTCCCGCCGCATGACTGACTATGTGCGCAGCGAGCTCGCCCGCCGCCACCGCGAGACATCCGTAGCCATGGAAATGGATCATTCGGTGCCTCCGATCGATGTGCAGCGCGAAACCGGCGAGGACGACACGCTGATCCTGCTCTTTATGTGCTGTCATCCCGCCCTGACTTCGTCCTCAGCCATCGCCCTGACGTTGCGCGCCGTCGGCGGCTTGACCACCGCTGAAATCGCCAATGCCTTCCTGGTCCCCGAGGCGACGATGGCGCAGCGCATCAGCCGCGCCAAGCAAAGCATCAAAGCTTCCGGCGTGCCCTTCCAGTTGCCCACCAGTCAGGAGCGAGCCCAACGTCTCCATGCCGTCCTGCATGTCCTCTACCTGGTCTTCAACGAGGGTTACTCGAGCAGCGTCGGTCCGCAGTTGCAACGCCTCGAGCTCTCCCGCGAGGCAATCCGCTTGACGCGCTCCGTTCATGCGTTGCTCGAGCAGGACGCCGAAGTCGCAGGCTTGCTAGCTCTGATGTTGCTGACCGACGCCCGCAGCGCCGCACGCATGGGACCCGACCACGAGCTGGTCCCGCTCACCAAACAAGATCGGACCCTTTGGGATCAGGCGAAGATCGCCGAAGGCGTCGCGCTAATCACCGCGGCGCTGTCAAAGGTATCGATTGGTCCGTACCAGCTGCAAGCCGCCGTAGCCGCTGTTCATGACGAAGCCGCCCGGCCCGAGGATACGGACTGGCCGCAGATCCTGGCGCTATACGAGCTGCTCGAACGCATGTCCGACAATCCCGTGGTGATCCTGAATCGTGCGATTGCCGCGGCCATGGTGCACGGTGCCTCCAAAGGACTCGAGCTGCTCAAATCGCTCGACGCAGACCCGCGACTCGCCGGCCATCATCGTCTTGATGCGGTTCGCGCCCATCTGCTGGAAATGGCAGGCGACCCTGCAAGTGCGATTGCACGATATCGAATTGCAGCCGCCCGCACGACGAGCATCCCGGAGCGAAACTACCTCATGACCCAAGCCGCCCGCCTCAGTGAGACCACAACAACCCCAGAAGGCAAGGCCACGACCTTATGAGCCTGGATCAGAACCCGGGTCTTCATCAGGGCGCCGTTTCGATAGTCCAGTTGCCGATCAACAGAGAAAATTGAATCTGGAGCCGCGACATCCCGCGGAAAAAAACGACCAACGGCGCTGTCAGACCTGCAATTTGCGAAGATAAGGAACGCTGGCCTTCATCATGTCCAGGTCCATTTCGACGAAATAATTCCTTACCCCGCCCGTTTTCGATGCCGTAAAAATCTTCTTCCAATCGAGACTCCCTTGTCCCACCGGCACGATTTTCTTGTCCGTCGCCGACCATCCCTGGACGTGCATAGAAAAAAAGCGCCCAGGATATTTCGTAAAATACTCGGCCGCGTCGTAACCCGCGCTGATTGTGGAGACCTGAAACTGGAAGTGGACCAATTTCGGATCGAGAAGGCCGAACAACAAATCATACGTCCGCTTGCCGTCCACCGCGGTCAGCTCAAAATCCTCATTGTGAAGGCCCTGCTGGATGCCTGCTTTCGCCGACCGTTCACCCATTTTGTTGTATTCGTCGGCCGCTCGCTTGACATCATCGAGGGTCGGATTCTTGGGCCCATCGAGCGACGGAACGATCATTTGCTTTAGACCCACATCCTTAGCCCAGGCAATGCGGCCCTCCTGATCGGCTCGGAGCTCTTGAATGCTGAAATGAGAGCTGACACAACTCACCCCCGCGTCGCTCAGGATTCTTCGAAGCTCGTTTCCTTTGTATTGCGAAAGCCCGGCAAAACCGGAATCCGCGTAGCCCACCGGCGAGCACAACTCAATGGTCTGAAATCCCGCCCCGGCAAGCTGCTTGATTGTGCCGGGAAAATCCTTGGCGATCATCTCCCGGACCGGCCAGGTCTGACAGCCAATCGGCAAACCCAGCGGATTGGCATCCAGTTTCAGACCAACGGCGGAAAGAAAACCGGCCGCAGCGCTGCCCGTGGCCGCTGTTTTAACGAACTTTCTTCTCGAGATACGGGACATGGACGCCTCCCTGGGGCAATTTTGTCGCCCGATCAAAGACAGATGCAACGGCCAAAGTACAGCCGATTGAGTGCGCCTGACAACGGGTTCTTACGGCAAACTGCTCAGGCGACTCGAAACGAATCCAGCATTGTTCCGGGCAGAGTTCGGCAATCGGCGCATGGACGGCGAGCGGCTGGGGTAGTATTCTGATTGTTGGGCTGCGTCCACCTCGAAACGGAGGTGTGTTTTGGGGCGTCCATTAAAGTATGCGTTTACCGCGGACCACGATGTCCAGGGGGAATCATGCAGCGTCGTGAACTCTTAAGACTGCTGGCGGCCGGAGCGGCTCTTCCCGTTCTGTCGCCAAGCTTGCTGGCGCATTTTCAGGAAGCGCAAGCGCAGGTCGGCTCAAGTTACAAGCTCCGCACGCTAGCTCCCCAGCAAAACGCGCTGGTCGTGACCATGATCGATCTGATCATTCCCGCGACCGACACTCCCGGCGCGAAGGGCGCGCGGGTGAACGAATTCATCGACGTAATCCTCACCGACTGGGCGACCGAGAGTGAGCGGCGGGCTTTTCTCAATGGTCTTGCCGGAGTCGACAACAAGAGCAATGAACTCTACGGGAAGAATTTTGTAGATGCGTCGGCCGACCAACAAACCACGCTGCTGCGCGCCATGGATGACGCTGCTATGGCTGCCCACGGCAATCGCCGGCCGCGCCACGGCAACACCATTCCCGAAGAGCGCGACAAGCAACTCCAGGGTAGCTTCTGGGACGTCTTCAAGGGCATCACCATCCACGGTTACTACACCTCTGAAATCGGGTTCACCCAGGAGGAAAATTTACAGATTATTCCGGGCGCTTATCATGGTTGCGTGCCGCTGACCGCCGAGAAAAAGGCTTAGGAGAATCACATGCCAGCGAATACATACGACGCAATCATTGTGGGTTCCGGAATCACCGGCGGCTGGGCGGCGAAAGAACTTACCGAAAAAGGTCTGAACACGTTGGTTCTCGAAGCCGGCCGGACGATTGATCCCGGTACGGACTACGTCGAGCACGTCCCGGTGTGGGAGTTGAAATACCGCAACTGGGACGATCGCGCCACCCGCCAGAAGACGCAGCCGGTGCAACGCGAGGTCTATTACGCGTGCGACGAATATTCCTCCAAGTTTTTCGTCAGCGACATCGAGAATCCTTACACCAACGTTCCCGGAACAAAGTTCTCCTGGATTCGCGGCCGCCAGGTTGGCGGAAAATCCATCACCTGGGGACGCCAGAGCTATCGGTGGAGCGATCTCGATTTTGAAGCCAATCTGAAAGAGGGAATCGCCGTCGATTGGCCCCTCCGCTACGCGGACATCGCACCGTGGTACGACTACGTCGAAGAATTCGCCGGCATCAGCGGGCAAGCGGAAGGTTTGCCGCAATTGCCCGACGGGAAATTTCTGCCGCCGATGGAAATGAATTGCGCGGAGCTCACTTTCCGCGATGCGCTGGCGAAAAATTTTGACGATCGCATGTTGACCATCGGGCGGACGGCGGTGCTCACGCAAGTTCACAAGGGCCGGGCTGCGTGTCACTACTGCGGCGTTTGCCACCGCGGCTGCATCACGTCGTCCTATTTTAGCAGCTTGAATTCCACGCTGCCTGCGGCGCAGAAGACCGGAAAATTCACGATGCGGCCGTACAGCGTGGTGCACAGTCTGGTTTTCGATTCCCAAACGCGGAAAGTGACCGGCGTGCGGGTGATCGACGCGAAGACCAAGGCCACGACGGAATACAAAGCGCGCGTATTTTTCCTTTGTGCTTCCACTTTGGAATCAACGCGCATCCTGCTCAATTCCGCCACCACGGAATTTCCCAACGGCTTGGCGAACAGCAGCGGTGAACTCGGCCACAACCTGATGGATCACCACATGGGCGCGGGCGCCAGCGGGATTATCCCCGGGCATGAAGACAAAATGCCGTTCGGCAACCGCCCCAATGGAATCTACGTTCCGCGCTTCCGCAACGTGAAAACCAAGCAGAAGGAATTCGTCCGCGGCTACGGCTACCAGGGCGGCGGAAGCCGCGAGAACTGGGGCCGCGGCGCAACGATGAGCGGCATCGGCGTGGATTTCAAGAACGCACTGAAGGGTCCTGGCCCATGGCGCATGGGGCTTGGCGGATTCGGGGAGTGCTTGCCGTATCACAGCAACTACGTCGAGTTGAACAAAGACAAGCTCGACGCCTGGGGAATCCCCACGCTGACGATTCATTGCGAGTGGGGCGACAACGAAAAGATCATGTCCAAGGACATCTCGGTGCAAGCCGCGGAAATGCTCGCGGCTGCCGGTGCGAGGGAAATCGGCGTGTACCAGGATATTTCGACGCCCGGGCTGGGCATCCACGAAATGGGCACGGCTAGAATGGGCCGCGACCCGAAGACGTCCGTAGTGAACGAACACAATCAGACGCATGAAGCCAAGAACCTGTTCATGACCGATGGCGCTTGCATGACATCAGCGGCGTGCGTTAATCCTTCGCTTACGTACATGGCGTTGACGGCGCGTGCGTGCGATTTTGCCGTTACGCAAATGAAACGCAACGAGCTGTAAGCCTGGCCGCTGCATGCGGACTCTCGCCACGCTCGCCGAGATGAGGCGACGGCAAGAAAGGCAATCGTACCTGCTTGTACCCTCCCAGCGCGACTCTCCAAGGGTTCGCCGTCCCTACGTTTGCCGTCTCCATTTTCTCGGCTAGGGCGTACTCGCCTGGTTCGAGCATCCAAGAGATTGTAATATTTCCTCCGTGTGTTCGCCGAGCAGTGGAGGCGGTAGCCGGTAGCTCACGGGTGTATCCGAAAAGTTGACAGGGTTGGCGATGCTGCGCGCCTGGCCCAGCGATGGATGTTCGAGTTGCACGATCATGCCGCGCGCAAGGGTTTGCGCGTCGTTTAAAGCTTCGGGCACGGTATTGATTGGTGCGGCGGGAACGGCGGCACGCGCCAGTTTCTCGAGCCAGACCGCAGCGGGTTCTCGATCGAATTGAGATTGCAGCGTGGCGATAAGTTCCGCGCGGTTTGCGATGCGCAGCCGATTGTTCGCAAATCTCTGATCCGTGCCCATGGTCTGTTCTGCGTTCAAGACCTGCACGAATTTCTTCCACAACAGCTCCGAGCCGACACCGACGACGAAATATTTGCCGTCGCCGCCACGGAACATCTGGTAGGGCACAATGCTGGGATGAGCGTTTCCCCATCGTTGGGGTAGCGCATCAGCGTTCAGGTAGTTGCTCCCGGTGTTCGCCAGCCAGGTCAACTGCGAATCGAACAAAGATATATCCAGGAATTGACCACGGCCGGTTTGTTGCCGCGCGAACAGCGCCGCCAGAATTCCCATCGCGGAGTACATACCGCAGCTCATGTCGGCAATGGCGACGGGGCTGCGCATGGGTTCGCCGCCGGGTTCACCGTTGAGGGTCATCACGCCGGATTCTGCTTGCGCGAGAATGTCGTATCCAGGCCGGCCGGTTTTGGGTCCGGTTAGGCCGTAACCGGAGATGTTGGAATGGATTAGCCGGGGATACTTCGAGAACAGGGTTTCGGGATCGAGCCCGCGCTTGTGCATGGAAGCGAGCGAAGCCTGGTTGGAGATGAAAACGTCGGCGGTCGCCAGCAGGCGCTGCAAGATCTGGGCGTCTTGGCGGGCGTCGTAGTTCAAGGTGATGGAACGCTTGTTGCGATTGGTGGCGAGGAAATAGGTGGATTGCCCGCCGACGAAGGGAGGGCCCCAGCTACGGGTTTGATCTCCAGTCCCGGGCCGCTCGACCTTGATGACGTCGGCGCCGAAGTCCCCGAGGAGCATCGCGCAGTAGGGGCCCGCGAAAGCTTCGGCCAGCTCGATGACGCGGACAGAGTCTAGGGCGGAGGTCACCGTCGAGATTATAGCGGAGTTCGGCGGAGCGCTTAGTGGCGAAAGAGCATTACGATTTTCGCCTAGGTTTCGCTTAAGGGCACACTGCCGTATTTTTCGAGGGGAGAGCGAGGGGCGCGAGCATCCGCAGTGCGCGAATCGGAAGGTGTGAGGGGCGGCAGAGCCGGCTTTCACGAGCCATGACCGCATGGCATGTTTATCATGTAAATAACTTAAGTTGAATGTAATATACACGGCGCTGCTTGGCGGAATTGGGCGGCGTTATTCGGAACGTTGGGAACGGCGGTCGAACCATACGGAAAGCAATCATAACCTTCGACTGCGTCGCTACCATTGCCGCGCTTTGGCCCATCCATCCCTGGGGCGGTTCAGTTCTGCGTGTAAGAATTAGCCGGTACCGTTTCGCGTTTCGATCCGTCTGCGGTTGCGGAGCTGCAGAGGATCGGTGTTCACGAACGTGATCATGCGCGACCCGGCTGAGGCTTGGAAAGAAGAAGCCCTCACCGCTTGAGTCGGTGAGGGCTTCCAGGGCACAGGTTGTCGGGAGCCGCGCGATTTATTGATAGTTGGTCTTGTTGAGCCACTGCACGCCCTTCCAGGTGGTGGTGACCGACGTGCCGCTTCCGGCCGCAGCGGTGACCGTGGTGGAGGGGAACCACGGGGGCGCGAAGCCACCGGACAAGAACCTGCGGTCGAACAGAACGTTACGCGTCGTGGTGTTGATGTTTTGGATGGTGTTCTGAATACGTCCGCCGACGATGGTCAGGGTATTGATGCCGGCTCCGGTGTTGACGAGGCCTCCGGAACCGGTTGCGGAAATGCAGGCGATGGAGGCGTCGATCTCGAGATTGCCGTTGGACTGGGAGTTCGCGAGATTGATGTTGCCGCCCGAAGTATAGACTCCGAGAACCTGACCGGTGTTGTTGGCCGGGACGAGCTGGTCGATGGTGGCGACTGTGCCGGTCATGGTAACCGGTTCCGCTTTGTAAAGGATGTCGCCGGTGATGGTGATGTCGTTGGTCCCGGAAGCGACAACGGTAAGGGCGGTGGCGTTTTGAATGGCAGCCTGACCTTGGCCGGGGCCGGATAGCCCGGTGATGGCGCCATTCACGAACAGCATGGTGGCGTCGCCCATGAGTTGGTCCGCGGAACTAAACTGCTGGGGAACGCCATTGATTGTCTGCGTGCCTAGGCCGGTGGTGGTGATGGTGGTAGTGCCAGCCGAACCGGCAGCCGGGTCGATGACAACGGTGGTGGTCACGCCGCTGTTCACGATGGTGTATTGCTGAGCTGTAGTGGAGGTGCTCACTGGCGCCAAGGTGACCTGGGCGTTGCCTTGGACATAGATGCCCCCTCCGCTGAAGGTCTTCACGGCCGGCGAGCCGCTAACCGTATAAGGCACATAGACCCCAGAAGCGGCGCCGCCGGTGGGGTACGCGGTACCCGCAGCGTTTTTGAGGATGGCATTCAACTGAGCGTTCGTCGGCGCGCTGGCGGCGTTGCCAATACCATCCAGGACGGCTTGCTCCTGGTTAAAGGAGTTTGCCGGGAGCGCGATGGCCGTTTGATTGACATTGAAACCGTTGGTAAACGTGGGATTGATTCCGTTGGTGGCAGTCGCGGAACTCACGCAACCGCCACTGCTGCCGTCCCAACCCGCGGTGGCGCCGGATTGGCCAACAGCGTCGGTGAAGGTGTAGGGACCGGAGTTGGAAAAGTTCCAGGAGCCGTTGGTGAAAACCGGGCCGGTAATGGTTCCGGGGACCAAGTCTCCACTGCAAAGGCCCTGCGTGCCGATGAACATACCCCACGCGGCGAACGACTGGTTCAGGGTGCCTGCGGTGGCGTTGGCGGTCAGAAAGATAGTGCCATTGTCAACGAGGGTGGCTACTTCGCTGCCTTGCGACTGACCAACGATGGTCATCGAATAGGGGAAAGAATAGACGTAAGAGGTCGGATTCGTGGAGAACGGACCAGCGCAAGTCGCGGTGCTGGGAGATTGACCCTGAGGAGTGCAAGTCGCGGCAGGGGTAGTGGGGGGAGTTGCGACCACTACATTGGTCACCTCGAACCGCTCCTGCCAGGAATTGGCGGTGCTGACCGTGGTGAAGGCACCGAACGCACCGGTGACCGCGGTTGCAGCGTTGGTGGCAGCGGTCGTGGTATTCGCGATCGGCGCTGTGCCAGCCGAAAAACCGCCTGGGACGTCGGCGGTGAGGTTGGCGATCAAGGTCTGGCGAGCGGAGGTCACGCCGGAGTCGGCGGCGTAGAACGAGCCGCGATAGCGCCCGTAGTAGCCGTTGATGAGGGACTCGGAACTAACCGCCAAAACCATGGTCAGGGACATGCCGATCAGCAGGAGCAATAGCAGCAAGGTGGTGATCAAGGTGATCCCCTGCTGATTCTTGCGCGATGAGCGGACGGTCTTGGAGAAGGAAGTGTGGTTATTCATGATTGCTCCTCAATCGTTCATGCTGAGATTGCGCGGGTTGACGATGATGGAAAGGGCTTGAATCTTGTAGGACTGCCCATCAAAGGTGTTGGTGAACACAGCGGTCTTGTAGGCGTTGGCGTTGGAATAGACGCCCGGCGGGGTGCGGCCGATTAGAGAGATGCGGATGGAACGGACCTCGTCGAACTGGTTGTCATAGCACGGAGAAGTGCTCGAGGCGCTGTTGAAGCAATAGGCTGCGGAGCTGGTGCTGACGGTAGAGCCGTTGAGAACCACTGTGGAGGCGCCGACTTTGAAACCGATGATCTGGCTGGCAACGGCGTTGGTGGTGCCGTTCTCGGTGCGGACCAGCGTCGGACCGGTAGGATCGAGAGCGGTACTAACGGAGTATTGAACGGGCGCCAGCTTCACGACCCAGTCGGTACCGCTGCAGAAGGAGTCGGTGAGCGGCGAGGGCGTGATGGTGGTGTCGACGTTGGTGGTCAAATTGAGCGCGTCATTCGCGGTACTGCTGTTGGTGCCGTTCGCGGCGGTGGCTCCGTAGGTAATGGCGACGTTGGCCCCCGAAGCGACGGCACTGGCCGAGAGAATGGCGGTGGTCATCTGCGTACCGGAAGTGCCTACGTGGATGAACACGACTTGGGAACCGCTCGTGAAGCCTCCGCCGGCGGCGGTGCCGGAGATAAGCTGCGCAGCGGTTGCCGGAGCGACGGCAGACATGAGCATGGTGCCGCTGGTGGTGAGAGCGGGAGCGGCGCAGCTCACGGTACCGGGTGCGACATAAACCTGGCCCGGAGGCGTGTTGGGGTCGGGGGTAACGATGTTCAGGGTGTCGAAGCAAGCGGCGTTGTAGGTGGCCGTGCCAGTTGGATGGCAGGTAGCGCCGCCGGCATTGTTATTGATAATGGTGACGCCGACAGGCCAGCTTGAAATGTTGGCAACGCTGTACCAGCCAGTGCCCGCGTTCACGACGTCCGCTTCCATTTGCGAGAGGGCGTTGCGCAAGGAGACGTTCAGTCCAATTTGATACTGCTGATCGTTGAATAGGGCGGCGTGTTGCCGGAACAGGCTCATCGCGGCGCCGCCGATGACCAGGAATACAGTCATGGCAATCATGAGCTCGATGAGCGTGAAGCCGACGGAGGCCGCGCGACGGAATCGTGCGTTTGGTTGAGACTTCGGCGTAACGATTCTTAGGAGGTTCATGGGTGCACCAAACTGGTCTGGAACGAAACCGGGGGCTGCAAATAAGCGGCGTTGATGGACACGAGAACCGTGATTTGGTGCGCCCCGGTAATTACCCGGCCGCCGACCGTGGGGTTAGAGGTAATTTGCCAACGGCGGTCAAAAGTAACGATGTCTGGGGTGGCGGCAGGGAGCGCGCCTCCGGGGGTCACCGTGACGACGCCGGTGGGTTGCTGTGTGTAAAGAGTCGTGGTGCCGTTGCTGGTGGTGGTCTCGTTGATGTTGCCGTCGTAAGAGGAGATCTGAACGGAGTCGGAATAGCCTGCCACGTCGGCGGCCAAGCTTCCTCCCGGGGTTAGGTTCGGATCGGTGGAGGGAAAGCGGTCGAGGTCCTCCATCTTTTCGGACGCGAGAAGAGCGGCGGTGCTGACGTAACGAGCGTGCGCGCCCATGTTGACGGACTGGCTCATGAGGGCGGCGGTACCGACGAGGCCGATCGTGAGGATGAAGATCGCGACCATCGTCTCGAGGAGAGTGAAGCCGGCCTGGCGACGCGGCTTACGGAGCGACTGTGACGTTTCCATAGTTGGACACCGTAATCGTTTCTGTGGGCACAGTGGTCGTGAAGCCCGTATAAGTTAAGACAAGTTGGATAGGGGCAGCCGCGGGGGTGCTGGAGACCGAACCACCGGGGCTGAAGGTCAAGGTCATGGTCGCAGGGGTGAGTGTGACGCCCTCTCCCATCAGAGGAATTGCAGTGCCTACGTTGGAAAAGGCCGCGGTGCAGGCCAGTCCACCGTATGCCGGGGCTTCGCTCTGCACTTGGTAGCTATAGGTGGCGGCGGTGAAGACGACCTGGGACTTGCAGCCGTGAAAGATGGCTTGATAACGGCTCGAGGTGATGGCTCCGGTTAGAGAAGTAACGGCGGAGCGCATCCGGTAAACGCGCATGGTGTTTGTAATTACCGGGATGGCCATTGCGGCAAGGATCATGCCGACCGCTACAACGAGCACGAGCTCGAGAAGAGTGAAGCCGCGCGAGACGCGCGCTCGGGAGCGAGGGCGGGTGTTGTGTGGCTTTGATGAACCGCAGATCATTCTGTCTCCGTAAAGCTGCAATATTCTTTTGGACTTTGCGTCCGACTCAAAAACCTGCAGAGGGAGGAGCAGTTGGGGTGCCACGCGTGACTGTCTGTAAACTGTTTAAAATACGTTGCTTACCCGGCATGACAGCGGAGAAACCTGCGCGGAGTTTGCGGGATGGGTGAAAAGGTAACAAGTTGGCCCGCGCTCGCGGGGTGCGTGAGTGACCCTCGGTAGCAACGCTCCGGGGACTTGGCTTGCGCACGTGGCGGTATTCCTCGACAATGAGTCGTTTGGGTAGTGTGTTTTTCTTGATGTGGGCGAGCGTGTCTGTTGCTCGCGGGGTTTCGAGGGACATGGCAAAGCAAGTTCATTCGCCAAAGCGAATTGTCGCGTATTTCTCTATGGAAATTGCGCTGGAGAACTCTATGCCGAGCTACAGCGGCGGACTCGGCGTGCTGGCTGGGGATACGGTACGCGCGGCGGCGGACATCAAGCTGCCGATGGTGGCGGTGTCGCTGCTGTATCGCAAAGGATACTTCACGCAACGGCTGGCGGAGGATGGCACGCAGACAGAAGAGCCGGCGGTTTGGCGCGTCGAGGACTTCCTGAAAGAAGAAGCTGCGCGGGTTAGTGTGCCGCTCGAGAATCGTCGTGTGGAACTGCGGGCTTGGCGGTACGACGTCAAAGGCGTGCGTGGCTTTGTTGTGCCAGTGTACTTTCTGGACGCCGATCTCCCGGACAACCAGGAATCGGATCGGGCGTTGACGGGCAGCCTGTATGGTGGCGATGCGTACTACCGGCTGTGCCAGGAAGTGCTGCTTGGCATCGGGGGCGTGCGCATGCTTCGCTCGCTTGGATATACCGAACTGACGCGCTATCACATGAACGAGGGGCACGCGGCGCTGCTGGCGCTAGAGTTGTTGGGCGAGGAAGCGGAGAAGGCGGGGCGGACTTCGATTCGGGGCGAGGATATCGAGAAGGTGCGGAGCAAATGCATCTTTACGACGCATACCCCGGTGCCCGCGGGACATGATCGCTTTCCAATGGAGTATTTGACGCGGGCGTTTCCGGACCAGGGCGGGTTTTTTGACCTGAAGGACGCTTCGTCGGCGGACCTGGTGAAGCGGATTTTGCAAGCCGAACAGGATTTTCCGGATATGCAGGAGGCCGCACGCGCAGGAGCTTCGCTGAACATGACGTACCTGGCGTTGAGTCTGAGTACTTATGTGAACGGCGTGGCGAAGTTGCACGGGGAAACTTCGCGGAAAATGTTTCCGCAGGTGCTCGTGGAGTCGATAACCAACGGCGTGCATGCGGTGACTTGGACTTCTCCGGCATTCAAGGAATTGTTCGACCGGTGCATCTCGTCTTGGCGGGAAGACAATTACAGTTTGCGCAGTGCTTTAGGGTTGCCGCCGGAGGAGCTGTGGGCGTCGCACCTGATTGCCAAGCACGATTTGTTCGAGACCGTGCGGACCAAGACGGGTTTGACGCTCGACCCCGATGTTTTCACGATTGGATTTGCGCGGCGGGCGACCGGGTATAAGCGGGCGGACCTTATTCTTTCCGACCTGGACCGATTGCGGCAGATTGCCAAAACGGCGGGCAAGTTCCAAATCGTCTACGCGGGCAAGGCTCATCCCCACGATACCGGCGGGAAAGAGATTATCCGGCATATTTTTCAAGCGAAGAAGGCCCTGCGCAAGGCGGTGCCGGTGGTTTTTCTTGACGAATACAATATGGAAGTGGGTGGGAAGATTACGGCCGGCGTGGATTTGTGGTTGAACACGCCACAGTTTCCGCTGGAGGCTTCGGGGACAAGTGGGATGAAGGCGGCGCTGAATGGTGTGCCGAGTTTGAGCATCCTGGATGGCTGGTGGGTGGAAGGTCACATCGAGGGCATCACCGGTTGGTCGATCGGGGAATCGCGGTTATCGGCGGGTATCGCTACTCCGACCGACGGGGCTGCCGAAGTGCAATCGCTGTACTGGAAATTGGAGAACGTGATTCTGCCGATGTTTTACAAGGAGCGCAGCCGGTATTTGACGCTGATGCAGCACGCGATTGCGATCAATGGATCGTTTTTTAACACGCAGCGCATGGTGCAGCAGTATGTGACGGACGCATATTTGCGCTAGGGAGCTTTTGTGGTGGTGGCGCTGGCTTCTGGTTGAGGAATTTTTTTGTCGCCCCGAAGCTCGGCCGCGGTGTTGAGAATGTCTGGTTTCGCGAATCCCTTGAAAAAATCCCAGTTGCCGTATTTTTCTGTTAGTTGAGGCAGGACTGCGTTTACGAGCGCGTCGCCTATTTTGCCGTCATTAACGGGGCCGGCGACTTGTTCGCGCAGGTAGGCCAGGTAGCCGCGAAAGGCTTGCACGTCGGCGGCCTTGCCGATGTCGCCGTGTCCCGGGACGAAGGTGGCGGAGGGTGACGACGCCGCTATGGTATCGAGAGTTGAGAGCCATGTGGCGGTCGTCGCGTCAATCAAATTGGGCAGGGTGTTGCGCCAGAACAGGTCGCCCGTGAAGACGACGGGTGCGTCGGGAATGAAAACTACCGAATCGCCGCCGGTGTGGCCGGGGAAAACGCGGACGTCGATTTTGCGTGAACCGAGAAAAAGGGTCAAGCCGGAATCGTAGACGGCGTCTGGAGAGCCGAGGGCTTCGACCATCGATTTTTCTTCCGGCTTGATGTTCTTGCCGAAGAATTTCAGATTTTCTGTGTGGATCCACGAGCGCACATTGCGCTGCCCGAAGACGATCGCGCCTGCTTTCTGGAACACCTCGTTTCCGGCGACGTGGTCGATGTGATAGTGGGTGTTGATTACGAACTTGATGGGAAGATTGGTCAGCTTACGGATTTCGACGAGCATTTGCCTAGCTGCTTCGGGATTCTCGAAGGTGTCGATGACGGCTACGCCGTCGTCCCCGATGACGAATCCGGCGTTGGCCCCTGCGTCGCCTTTGGCGTCGTCGATCGCGGCCCAGACGTTGTGGCCGAGGGGCTTAAGAGTGAAGGGAAGGGAATTGGAGGCTGGCGCAGCCGATGTTTGGGCACGAGCGGCGCCTGCAAAGAACAGAAACGCAACGGCTAGATATTTTGCTGTTCGCAAGTGCGAATATCCTACTTCACTTTGAGACAAGGGTTTGTCAACGGGGTGGAAAATCCGCGCCGCGGGATTGGCGGTTCACGCCGTCTTTCTGGCTAGGAAGCACTAGCGAAGGCGGTTCTTGTAGATGGCCATGCCTACCGCGGCGTCCATGCCGATTTTCTCTAGGGCTACGATTTCGCGGCGGGTCTTGATTCCACCTGCGGCGATGATGGGATGCGACGTGGCTGCGCGCAGGCATTTGAACCATTCTAGATTTGCGCCGGTCATGGTGCCTTCGCGGTCTACGTCGGTGCAAAGGAATGCGGCGCAGAATGGCTCTAGTTCGGCCATTACCGTTTCGGCGCGAAGTTTTAGCTTGCGGCGCCAGCCGTTGGTTACGATGCGGCCTTTTTCGGTGTCGAGCGCCACGACAACTTGTCCAGGATCGATTTTCTTCACGAGTTGACGGAAGAAGCGGGCGTTCACTTCGCCGGCGTTGAACGCGGCGCTGCCGATGATGAGCTGCTCGGCGCCGAATTTGGCGATTCCCGCGGCACGCGCGACGCTGCGAATTCCGCCTCCTACACGCACTTTCATTTTATATTTGGCGCCGGCTTTCACGCAGAGGTCGCGCACGAGTTTGTCGTTTCCGGGCTTTCCCATCGCGGCATCGAGGTCGATGATGTGCAGCCACGGATACTCGCGAAATTTATCGAGCAGGCCGAATACGTCCGCGACCGCAAGTTCGCGGCGTCGTCCGTGTACCAGTTGCACGGCTTGGCCGTCTTGCAGGTCGATGCAGGGAATCAGCATGGGAGGCGGACCTCGATGCTTCTTGCCGCGAGGAATTCTTTGAGGCCGCGAATGGGTTGCACGCTGTCGTGAAAAATGGATGCGGCGAGCGCGGCGTCGGCGGCGCCATCGTGAAAAACCTCGGCGAAATGTTCAGGAAGTTTCGCGCCGCCGGAGGCGATTACCGGCACGGAGACCACGCAGGCGATCGCGGAGGTCAGCTGGATGTCGAAACCCTGCTGCGTGCCGTCGCGATCGACCGAGGTCAGCAGAATCTCTCCCGCGCCGAGCGAGACGCCTTGTTCTGCCCATGCTAGGGCGTCGATTCCGGTGGCATCACGGCCGCCGCGAACCATTACTTCCCAGTGGTCGCTGGTACGCTTGGCATCGATAGCCAACACCACAGCTTGCGCGCCGAATTCGCCGGAGAGTTCCGCGATCAGCGCCGGGCGCACGACGGCGGCGGTATTCACGGTGATCTTGTCGGCGCCTGCGCGTACGACGGCGCGAGCATCGTCCAGAGTGCGGATGCCGCCGCCAGCGGTTAGGGGAATGGCGAGTTCGGCAGCGACGCGCCGGATGGTTTCCAGGAAGGTGGGGCGGCGGTCGCGGGAGGCGGCGATATCCAGGACCACGAGTTCGTCGGCGCCTTCGGCGTTGTAGCGCGCGGCAAGCACCACGGGATCGCCGGCATCCCGGAGGCCAACGAAATTGACACCCTTGACGACGCGGGCGCCGTCGGTATCGAGGCAGGGAATGATGCGGTGCACCAGGGTCATGCCGCAAGCCTCAGAAAATTGCTCAAAAGCTGGGCGCCGGGCGCGCCGCTCTTTTCCGGATGGAACTGCACTGCGTTGATGTTGTCTTGCTCGAGTACGGCTAAAAATTCCGACCCATGCGTGCAGGTCGCGACGGAGTGAGCGGTAGTGTCGGCTGCGACGGCGTACGAATGCGCGAAGTAAAAATGCGCTTCGGGCGCGATCCCTTGGAGCAATCGCGATTTGCCGACAAGACGTAGCTGATTCCAGCCCATATGTGGCAATTTCACACTTGCCGGGAGCGCGCGGATGCGTCCGTGGAAAATCCGCAGACCGTGAAGCTCTGGGGCTTCTTCACTGGAATCGTAGAGAGCTTGCAATCCCAGGCAAATTCCGAGAAAGGGCACACCGCGGCGCAAAGCTTTGAGAAGGGGCGCGCGCAAACCACGTTCGTCGAGCGCGCGAATCAGCGCGGCGAAATGTCCGACGCCGGGAAGAATCAGTGCCTCGGCGCTCCCGAGACTTTCCGGAGCGGCCGCTCTTTGTGATTCCGCACCAAGCCTCTGCAAGGCGCGCTCGACCGAGGCCACATTTCCCGCACCGTAGTCGATCAAGGTGACCTTCACATCAGGCCTTTCGTGCTCGGCAGAACATTGTGCAGTCGTTTGTCACGGGAAACCGCGAAACGCAGCGCGCGGGCAAAGGCTTTGAACATGGCTTCGATCTGGTGATGCGAGGAGCGGCCGTAGAGGACGCGCAAGTGAACGTTGGCTCGCGCCGCTTGGGCGAAGCCTTGGAAGAAGTCTTCGATCAATTCGGTTTGGAAATCGCCGACGCGCTTGGCGTTTATTTTTCCGCTGCAGACACAATGAGCCCGGCCGCTAAGGTCGATAGCCGCGGCGGCGAGCGTATCGTCCATGGGCATCAGGAAATAACCCGCGCGCAGGATGCCACGTTTCGTTCCCAGTGCCTGCAGCACGGTCTCGCCAAGCGCAATTCCCGTATCTTCCACGGTGTGATGCTGATCGACCTCGAGGTCGCCCTTCGCATCGAGCGTCAGGTCGAAGGCCCCGTGCCGTGCCACGAGGTCCAGCATGTGATCAAGGAAGCAGATTCCGGTGGAAACGCGCGAAGTGCCTCGTCCATCCAGATTCAGGCGAATGTGGATATCGGTCTCGTTCGTTTTTCGATGAATTGTCGCGGTTCTTGGCATAGGAGTTTTACCGGTAGCGCTTAATCAGACGGACCAAACGCTCCATTTCTGTCCTTGTTCCGATGCTGACGCGTACGAAACCCGGTCCGATTTCCTTGGAGCGATCTCGCAGCAGAATCCCGTCAACTTCTAGTCGCCGGCACATGTCCGTTCCGCCGGGTCCGAAATCCGCCAGCAGGAAGTTGCCTGCGCTCGGATAAGTTTTCACACCGAGCTTGCGGAGTTCTTTCTCGAACCATACGCGCACGCGCACGATGTCGCGCACGTAGCGCTTCATTGTTTGTTGATCGCCAACAGCTGCTTCCGCGGCGGCGAGCGCCGCGACATTGACGGGGAAGGGGGCCGTCGCGCGGCGGAGAATGGCGAGGGACTCCGCGCAGGCGATGACCGCGCCAAGCCGCAAGCCTGCCAATCCGGCGGCCTTCGAGAAGGTGCGGGCCACGAAGAGCTGCGGATATTTCTGGATCCAAGGAATGACGGTTACGCCAGAGAATTCGGCGTAGGCTTCATCGATCACCACAGCGGTGTGCGTTGCCGCCTGCAAAATCGTTTCGATCGCTTCCGTGGAAATCAACGTGCCGGTTGGATTGTTGGGATTGCAAATGAATACGGCGCCAGGATGGGTCTCCAGCGCGCCAAGGACGCCTTCGAGCGGAAATTCCATCGCCGGGCCATAGCGCAATACCTCGATGTTTGCTCCGGCGACTTCTCCCCAATAGCGATACATCGGAAAAGTGGGTTCGCAAATCACGACGCTGCTGCCGGAATCGACAAAAGCGTCAAAAAACAAACGAAGAGCATCATCACCGCCATTTGTGAGCAGCAATTCGTCAGGCTTCACCTTGAAATGCCGCGCCAAACGTCGGGTTCCTCGCTCGTACTCGGGATACATGGCCAGTTGCTTGAGCGAAAGTCTCGCCAGCGCGCGCTTGACCGCGGGCGAGCAGCCGGCCGTGTTTTCGTTGAAATCCAGGCGCAGCTTGCGGGCACGGTCTTCGCCGGGCGGTTCGTAGGTGCGGCGATCCAGAATGGCCTGGCGCACTGGCAACTGCACCTTCATCGGCGTACCTCCACGGCGTTCGCGTGAGCTTGCAGCCCTTCCGCGCGGGCCAGCGTTTCCACATCATCCGCAAGCCGGGCAAAACCTCGGCGTCCGATAGACTGCACGCTGATGCATTTCACGAAGTCGGCGGCGCCGAGTCCGCCTCGGCGTCGTGCCCATCCTCCGGTTGGCAGCACGTGATTGCTGCCGCTGGCGTAGTCGCCCAGGGGTTGCGCCGCCCACGGACCAAGAAACACGGTTCCCGCCGCTTGGCACTTTCTTAGCAAGGTTGCGGCGTCGCGAGGAAGGCTGAGGTGTTCCGGAGCGAAGCGATTGACGAATTCGCCGGCTGCGTCGATTGATGGCGCGAGCAAGATCGCGCCGCTTCCCGGACTCGAAGCGTGAGCGGGATTTGTTCGCGGGAGTTGCCGCAATTGCGTCGCGATTTCGGATTGTACTTTTTCCGCCAGGACTTTCGACGTGGTGACAAAGAAGCTGCCCGCGTCCGGCGCGTGCTCCGCTTGTGCTAGCAGGTCCGCGGCTATCCATTGCGGATTGCCCTGCGTGGCTAGAACGATGGCTTCGGTGGGTCCTGCGGGCAGATCGATCGCGCAATCGCTGCTTACGAGTTGCTTTGCCGCGGTCACGTAGCGATTGCCGGGGCCGAAAATCTTCTCCACGCGTGGCACGATTTTCGTTCCATATGCCAGCGCGGCGATCGCTTGAGCGCCGCCAATGCGGGCGATTTCGGAAACGCCCAGAAGCTTCGCTGCCGCAAACAATTCCGCGTTCGGCTTCGGGCAAACCACCACGATTCGTCCTACTCCGGCCACCTTTGCCGGTATTACGGTCATCACCAACGTTGACACCAAAGCATGGCGGCCACCAGGAATGTAGCAGCCGATGGTTTCGATCGGACGCACTACTTGTGCGATGCTCACGCCGGGCTCGACTTCCATCGTCCAGGGCCGCGGTAATTGTTTCTCCGCCACGCGTCGCACGTTTCTTGCAGCGTGTTCCACCGCCCGCAGGAAATCGTTTCCAACGCGAGCGGCAGCTTCGTTGATCTCTCGGCGCGGAATCCAGACCCCCTCGTCGGCTAGCTGAATGCCATCCAGTTTTTTCGTCCAGGTGAAAAGTGCCGAATCCCCTCGGCGTCGCACATCCGCGACGATCCGCGCAGCGATGCGTCCTGCCTGCACGTCGTGATGCTGGCGCGCGCACAGAAGGCGCTTCTCGACGGCTGGTGTAAGTTTCAGGATCCGCATCAAAGCACGATCTTGTTTAAGGGATACTCGACGATCCCTTGCGCGTTGGCGCCTTTGAGTTTCGGCAGGATCTGCCGGACGACAGCTTCCTCAATGATGGTGTTCACAGCCACCCAATCGGGATCGCTTAACGTCGAAATGGTCGGCTTCTTCAGTGCGGGAAGAACCTCGAGCACGCGGTGCAGATCGTCGCGTCGCACATTCAGCAGCAGACCAACCTTGGTTGCCGCGGCGATCGCGCCCTGCAGCATCAAGATCAGGTTTTCGGCTTTCTCGCGCTTCCAAGGGTCAGCTGCGGCGTTGCGGTTCATGATGAAGACGGTCGCCGACTCCAGGACAGTGTCGATGACGCGCAAGCGGTTGGCGCGGAGCGAGGATCCGGTTTCGGTAACTTCCACGATGGCATCGGCGAGCTGAGGAACCTTCACCTCGGTCGCGCCCCAAGAAAAGTCGACGCGCGCGCTTACACCATGGCGGCCTAGGTAGTTTTCGGTGATGCGCACGATCTCGGTGGCGATCACTTTTCCGGCCAAGTCGCGGGGCCCTTGAATGGTGGAATCCTCTGGCACCGCGAGGACCCAGCGCACGCGCCCCAGGCGCTGCTTGGCATAGACCAACTCGGCGAGTTCATCGACCGCTGACTCTGTTTCGACGACCCAGTCGTGTCCGGTGATGCCTGCATCCAGCGCTCCGGTTTCGACGTAACGGGCCATCTCCTGCGCACGGACCAGCAAGCATTCGATCTCCGTGTCGTCGATGGACGGGACGTAACTCCGCGAACTGACGGTAATTTTCCACCCCGCGCGCGCGAAGAGATCGAGAGTTGCATCCTGCAAACTGCCTTTGGGAATGCCCAGCTTCAGGCGGTTCATCGCTTTTTCTCCTGGCCATAAACTTGATCCGGCTCGAAGGTACGCTCCGCGATGATCTTCGGGGCGCCGTCGTCCTCGATTCGCCGGAAGAAGCAGCTTCGATATCCGGCGTGGCAAACGCCGGGCCCCACGGCTTCGACTCGAATCAAGAGCGCGTCGGCGTCGCAGTCTACACGAAGGTCGCAAACTTTCAGGACATGGCCGCTGGATTCGCCCTTCTTCCAAAGGCGATCGCGCGACCGGCTATAGAAAACAACTTCGCCCGTGCGACGTGTTTCCGCCAGCGCGTCTTCATTCATGAATCCCAGCATCAGCACGTCTCCCGTGCGATCGTCCTGGATGATGGCGGGAACCATGCCGCCGGCCTTTCCGAATGCAAGGTCCATGAGTGTTCTCCCTTGAAATATGAAAACCCTGGCCTAAAAACAAAAAACCCGCTGGGCTATCTTGCGCCAGCGGGCCGATGAGTGCTTTGTCTAGCGAATCGCTATGCACACCTCATCGGACGCGGCGCGTGGCCGTGGTGATGATGATGGTGCCGATGGGCAAGTGAGTTCATCACGAAAGGGCAGAATAAGGAAAGTCGTGGCGAGAGTCAACCGATTGTTTGCGACTCAAAAAGTGCGAGTGCGCGATCAGGGTCGGCCGGTTGATCCGGGCTTCCCCGGGCTGTAGTTCACGGTCATCAGCAGGTTTACGGCGATTCCGAACCTGCCGTTGGGCAGTTTGTCGACGCGCACGACCTGCGCTAGATACTCGCAATTCATCGGATCGTGCGGGGAACTGTAAGGAAACGTGACGAAGACGCGCATTCCGGTGTAGTACGTGGCCTGCCGCGTCTTGAACAAAATTCCTTCTTTCGACACGTTGATGCTGACGGGCAAATCTTCAAAAGGCTCATCTTTAGGTTCGGAAGGACGCACGCGCAACGTCTGGGCGATCTTCGCCCGGCGACTCCGCCGTTTTTCGGGGTACTGCTTTTCCGCCCCTTCGGGCGCGATTTCGTTCTTAGTGGGCACTTTCTTGTTCTAATGTTGGCATACTGGGTTGCAACGTCAAGGCGATGCGGCGAATCAGATATTGCACGGAAATAGTTCAAATTGGATTCCGCGGAGGATGGACATGGAGGAGAAAATTCAAAAGAAGGATGCGGAATGGAAGGAGCAACTCACGCCAAATCAATACCATGTGACGCGGCAGAAGGGGACCGAGCCGCCCTTTACCGGCGTGTACGAGGACGAAGACACGCCCGGGACCTACAAATGTGTCTGCTGTGGTCAGACGCTGTTTCGCTCGGAAACGAAGTATCACTCCGGCTCGGGTTGGCCGAGTTTCTACGCGCCCGCGGAAAACAGCGCGGTAGAAACCGAGACCGACGCGAGCCACGGAATGTCGCGCACGGAAGCGAAGTGCAGCAAGTGCGACGCGCACCTGGGGCACGTCTTCGAGGACGGGCCGCAGCCCACCGGTTTACGCTATTGCATCAATTCGCTGTCGCTAAAATTGGACAAGGACTAAAAGCAAAACGCGCTGCGGGGTCGCCGCAACGCGCTTTGGAAAGGTTTGTGTCAACTCTGTAAGGGTTGTAAAAGGACGCGCGAGCTACGCCGCACTGCAGGCGCACGCCACCATTTCGGCGACGCGATCGCGTTCCCACACGCCCAACAGAAGCACTTTCGTGCCGGTGGGGTACTTGAAGATATAAAAGACGTTCGTGTCGCCGTCCACTTCAAAAAAACCCGGTCGCCGCGTATCGGCGCGCAAAGGCGCGCCCGCACTCAGGAGCATCCGAAGCTCAGAAACCTGCTCCTGGGGATGATTCCGGAGGTCTTCCAGAAGAGGCGGCTGTTTTTGTACTGTCATGGTCATCGTATTTCTCCGCCACATATAGCTTAGCTTTGTCCTCACCTATAAAGACGTAAGAATTCGGCAAAAGTTTCATGGATTGCAACTGTTTCAGCCGGCACGCATACGGCCCAACCGGCTCGTTTGGTTAGATGCGGCAGGGGCATAGGACGGGTGTAACGGTTATGTCTCGAATTTTTCTGCTGCATGCAAGCGCGAATTGACGAAAAAGGCGGTCACTTGGGCGCCCATTTCGCCAAGTTAAGGGTGGAGCCAGTCCTCGCCGGAAGGTGAGTTTGTCTTAACTTACCGCCGACCTCCAAGGCGCGGGCCGGTCTCGCAATTGTTATAGAGAATGTTACTACCGCGTAATTTCGAGGCTTGGACCGCTTGGGCCTCGGCGTATCGTCCGTCCGATCGCGACCGGTTCCAGCTTTATCGCCGCATAGTGCCGCAAAGCTGACGTTTCACCCTGAATGGGGGAGCTGCGTATACATTGTGGGTAAGGCCATATTCCTGTTCATCGTCGACTTTGAAATCTTAGTGGCTGCGACTTCTGTTATGATACAGTGCACTTGACTATTTGCTATGGTACTTGCGCTGGCTTTATTTACCTGCGATAGTGGCCTCAACGACCTTCCAGTACAGGAAAATCACTGTGACCAAACTAGCGACCAAGAAAACGACGAGTAAAGAGAAAAGTACTTTCGGCAAGGATCGACGGCGGAAACATCATCATTGGCTGGTAACTGTTTACTATGCAGATGGCGAGAAATTCGGCCGCGTGTACACCGACAAGGACAAAGCTTCGCGCTTTGCCGAGCGGCAGCGCCGCTCCCCGGTCGTGAAGTCCGCGCGCGTCAGTCAAGTCTCCTGACGACGCTTTTCATGGTTTACTGTTGAATGTACGAAGCCGCGCGATCAGGCAGTACTTGTCGCTGCTAAGCCAGCGTGCTATAAAGAGAATTGAAGTTAAGCGGCCTTAGTATAGTGGTAGTACGGAACCTTGCCAAGGTTCAGGTGTCGGTTCGATTCCGATAGGCCGCTCCAGATTCTAAAAGGTTTACACCACACCACCACCTCCAATTTCAAGATTCTAGAGAGCCTACCTCGCGAGCTGGTTTCCAGATTTCCCGAGATACACTGGAGAAGGTCGTCTGCGTCAGCGTTTTCGTCGGAACTTTGTGATTTTCTTCGCTCATGGGCCATCCGAATTTGTACTGCCGCCGCGGAGATTCGCGAAATTTGCGTCTAAAGACTCTTCCTATATCTCAGGACGGGCAAGACGTGATTGATAGCTTCCGGTCTGCCCGTAAGAACGAAGCCGCCGGCGGCGGACCCTTCGCGTAAGGTGAACAGATCAGTGTTGCTCGATGGTTGAGATAAATTTGGGTCACAAGGAGGTCCCTGTGATCCATCTCAGAAAAATGCTGTTGGATGGACTCCAACGTCGTAATTCTTGGCAACATACCACACGCTACTACATCCGCACACTCGAAGATTTTGCTCTATCACTTTCTGGAATCGGAGCTCGCCTTTGACTCTCTTCGGTTTTGATTGGCTTGACCGTCAAAGCCAAGTACGGGATCACCAGGAGCCCCCGGTGAATCTTTTCAGACAGCCAACCACTTATGAGTGCGGGCTGCGGTCAGGCAATGTGGAGCGAAACGGATTCCAATAGGGCCTTCACGCCATTCCATACGATTTGGGCACCGATACACACCAGTAGAAACGACGAGAGCTTTATCATTACCGACATCCCGGTTGGCCCAAGGACTCGTGCGAGTCGGTCTGCAAACCCGTAACACACGAAAATACTCAAAGCGATTAGCGCCGAGCCGACAAGCGCAGCCAAAGCGGTCAAAAGATGAAGCGCGTGACTGTGAGCGGCATTCGCCCCCAACGTGATCGCCACGGAAATCGACCCCGGACCGACCGTCAGCGGGAGGGTCAAGGGGTAAAACGCGCGACGAAATACATCTTGCGGATGAATGCTCCGCCGGTTCCCTGAGTCGCAGCCTTCGTCCTTTTGCATCAGGATCGCCCACCCCATAGCAATTAGCACGATCCCCCCGCCCACCTGCACGATAGGTACAGAGATTCCGAAGAAGGCAAGAATGTACGTTCCGATAAAGTACGAGCCAACCAGAAGAAAGAAGCTGTTTAAAGCAATTCGATACGAAAGGGTTCTTCGTGCTTCAGGTGCATACTCGTTTGTCACAGCTAGAAAAAACGGGCTGCCTCCGAGCGGATCCACAATCGGAAACAGCGCGCTTACAATCAGGAATACATTCTTCGCCGCTTCGAGCATCGTCAGAGAGTAATATAGCTGTCTCAGTGGGTTTTGCGCCAGCCAACGCCGTGATGCCGGCCGTGGTCCGCAACGTCGCGAAAGCACCTAGTTGCCGAGCGACCTGGTTCAACAGTAAGTGTCAGAGCGGA
>Ga0182018_10000117_pt1 | contig 96827 bp, 83 predicted proteins | sample 812P2MmetaG_FD_120490 | JGI IMG/M metagenome (GOLD analysis project Ga0182018, IMG submission 120490) | Permafrost microbial communities from Stordalen Mire, Sweden - 812P2M metaG | ecosystem: Environmental > Terrestrial > Soil > Wetlands > Permafrost | place: Sweden: Stordalen | collected...
CATCTGGAAGGCAGGCGCGGCCTATCTGCCGCTGGCTCTCGAACAGCCGCCCGAACGGCTGAAGCAGATCATCATGGCTTCGGGAGCAAGCACGCTGATCGTGCTCGACGGGCATCCCGTGCCGCCGTCCGTGGCACTCGTGTTCAAGACGATCCTGCGGCCAAACGATTGGAACGACGACGCGGTCTGCTCCGATGGCGGACGCCCGGAGATGGCCGGCACACCGCGGGATCTGGCCTGTGTGATCTACACCTCGGGAACCTCGGGGACGCCCAAGGGCGTGCTGATCCAGCATGACAGTATGGTCAACTTCCTCGCGACGACCTCGGAAGAGTTCAGTCTCAGGCCTGATGACCGCATCTCCCTGGTCACGACTCCCAACTTCGATGCGTCGCTTTGGGAACTGGGGATCGGGCTGTTGCATGGTATCGCGATCGTGCCGGTATCGACGGCGTTGCGCGATGACCCATGGGCCTTGAAGCACTGGTACAAGACGCATGGCGTGACGGTCGCCTTTCACACGCCCTCCTGGCTGCGCGTCAGCCAACAGACGCCGTTCGAGGGACTGCGCGTCCTGGTAACCGGCGCTGAACCGCCGAACCATGACGACGCCAGGCACCACGCCGGTCACCTCGCGCTCTGGAACGTCTATGGTCCGACAGAGGCCACCGTCTTCCTCTGCGGGGAACGGTTGTCGCCGCACCCGGATACCAGCCAACCGCTGTCGGCCGGCCGACCGTACCCCAATACGCGCATTTCCATCCGGCGTGACAACGGCGACCAGGTGCCGCCCGGCGTGGTCGGAGAAGTCTGGCTGGGCGGAACCGGGCTGGCGCGCGGCTACCTCAACAACCCGGACCTGACTTCTCGCCAATTTGTCCAGACCGCGGACGGACGGTTCTATCGCTCGGGCGATCTTGGCCGTTGGACCGATGATGGCCGGCTGCTGCTGTCGGGGCGCATCGACCACCAGATCAAATTGCACGGACAGCGTGTGGAACTGGGGGAAATCGAACAGACGCTGCTCGCCCACCCAGCCGTGGCGGAGGCCGTTACGGTGGTCGAGGAGACCGCGAACGGCGGCAAGGCACTGCGCGCCTTTGTCCGTCTGCATCCCGCCGCGGCCATGCCGAACGAAGCAGCGTGGCGCGACTATTTCAGCCAGCGTCTGCCCGCGTACATGAACCCGGCCTCGGTGACACGGGTCACCGCCATGCCCCTGACCCTCGCCGGGAAGATCGACCGAAAGACCCTGTTGCTGGCGCCGAGGGAGCGCGGCGAGAGTGCCGTGCAATCGCCGCCGGCCGGCGAGATCGAGACACGGATCGCCGCGTTATGGGCGGACCTGCTGGGTTGCGGCATTTCGCGTGAGGACAACTTCTTCGGACTGGGCGGCAATAGCCTGCTGGCTGTCACCGTGGCCCATCGGCTGTCGCGCGACCTGGACCGGCCGGTTTCCGCGCGCGATCTGCTCGCCGCGCCGACCGTCGCCGGCTTTGCGCAAAGGTTGGCGGCGTCGCCGCGTCCCGCGCCCGCCGGTCATGACGTTCAGCCGATGGCTCATGCGGGAAGCGACCTCGCCACGGCGGGACAACGGGAATTCTGGATCGCCGAGGCCGCCGGCCTCGATACCAGGCGATTCACCATCCCTCTGCTGCGGGTTGTTGTGTACGGGGAGCCGTCGCCGCACCGCTGGACCGAGGTTTGGGCGGCTCTGGTCGCGCGGCACGATGCTTTGCGCAGCTATTTCCGAGAAGACGCCGAAGGCCGCCTGCGCCGCATCGTGCTACCGGCCCTGACCGCGTCGCTGGAGATCGCGACCAGCCCCGACCTATGCGCCGCGCGGGCTTTCATCCGGCAGCGCCAGGATGAGCCGTTCGCCATGGGCGTGCCGCCGTTGTGGCGTGCCGGACTGGTTCTGGTGGCGGAGACCGGCGAGCACCTGTTCTGGCTGGCTTTGCATCACGCCCTGGGCGATGGCCGATCCCTCGGCATCATCATCCAAGAGGTCGAGGCACGTCTGCGCGGCGAAACTTTCCCCGCCGCGGCCAACGATTTCGCGGCATCGGCGGCTCGCGAGGAAGCCTGGCTTGCCGGTCCGGATGCCGCCGAGGATGGGCGCTACTGGCGCGACCTGCTGGACCGGCAGCCCGAACTGGCGTTCGCCGAGGCACCGTTAGATTTGCCGCGGTCGATCACGGCGAAGCCCGGAAACCATCGTTTCGAGACACGCCTCGATGCCGCCACGACCCGGGGCCTGAGAGCCCTCGCCCGGCGGCATGACGCCAGCCTGCATGCGCTGATGCTGACCCTGCTCGCTCTGGAAGCGCGGCGGCGCACGGGGCGCGCGGACGTCATCATCGGCACCGCCGCCTCGATCCGCGAAACCGCCGCCGAAGCTGACGTGATCGGCGACTACGCCAATATGTTGCCGGTGCCGTGCCGGGTGCCGCGCGATGCCACGTTCGGCGCGGCACTGCGCGAAACGCAGCAGACGCTGGCGGCGGGCTTGCAACACGCGCGCTATCCCTTCGCTCGCATTTACCAGGATTTCCGCGGCGGACGCCCACAGCACCGGCACCCCGCGCGCTATCCACTGTTCGATCTGGCGGTCACCGAAAACCCGGAACGCCCCGCTTCTCGAGGACTGCCTCGCCTAGACCGGCTTTCCGCACCCCGCGGGCAGACCTCGGACCCCATCGCCTATGAGCTTTCCGATGCATCGCCCGGACAGGACATGGTCCTGATCCATGAGGATCTGGCCGATGGCGGCTTGCTGCTGAACTGGCATGCCAACGCCGCTCTGTTCACGCACGACACGGCGAGGCGTTGGTTCGAGGCGCTGCGAGGTTGGGCCGTATGGCTGGCCGAGGATGCCGAGCGCGCGCGGCAAGCCTTGCCCGCCCTGCTGCCGCATGAGTCGGCGTTGCTGGAGGACTGGGAGCAGGGCAGCGAGCAACCCCGCCCATCGCTATGTTTTCACGAATTGTTCGAACGCGTCCTCGATAGCTCAGGTGACGAACAGGGCGATCGCCCGGCGGTCGTCACAAAGACCGCGACCACCACGTATCGGGCGCTGGAGCGGGACGCCAATGCCATCGCTCATGCGCTGCTGCTGCGCGGCGCGGCTCCGGGCATTGCCGTCGGCGTCCTGACCGGGCGTTCCGCCAACCTGCCGGCGGCGGTACTGGGCATCTGGAAAGCCGGAGCCGCCTATCTGCCGTTGACCGCCGATCTGCCGCCCGAACGTCTCGCCTTCATGGCTCGCGATGCGGGGATCGCCCTGTTGATCGCTCTGGACGGGCTGGCGATTCCGGCCGCGCTGGGTCGGGATCCGGGTACCGTGCTGCGTCCGGAAGACCTTGGCGTCGCATTCCGTCGCGACCATGCCCATCGCCCCCGATTGTCCGCCGATGCCGGCGATCACGCCTACATCATCTACACGTCAGGCTCTACCGGTCAGCCCAAGGGGGTCACGGTCAGCCATGATGCCTACGTCAACATGGTACTGGGCGCCGGCGAAACCCTTGGCCTGACCCGCGACGACCGCTGCCTGATTGCCTCGTCCCCGTCTTTCGACGTCTCGCTGTCGGATATCGGGCTGCCACTGGCGTTCGGCGCGGCGCTGTGCCCGGTCCCGCACGACGTCATCAGTTCACCTAATCGCTTCCGGTCCTTTCTGGCCGACCTGAGCGTGACCGTCGCCGACATCACGCCGACCTATCTGCGGCTGTTGGACGGTGCGGCGTTGCCGTCGCTGCGCATTCTCGTCACCGGGGGAGAAGCGCCGTTTCCGGCGGATGCGCGGACCTATGCGGGTCGCCTCCAGTATTTCAATGCCTATGGTCCAACGGAGAACACGATCAGCAGCACGATGGGGCGGCTGTCACCCGGCGACCTGGATACCCTGTCCGCCGGGCGCCCGCTGCCCAATACCAGCGTGCATATCCGCGACCAGGATGGCGATCCAATTCCCCCTGGCGTGGTCGGGGAATTGTGGCTCGGGGGTAGCGGCCTGGCCCTCGGCTACGTGGGACGCTCCGATCTGACCGCCACCGCCTTCGTGGAGACGGCGGGCGGACGGCGCTACCGCTCCGGCGACCTGGGCCGCTGGAACGCCACCGGCGAGATCGAGATCCTTGGCCGTATCGACGATCAGGTAAAGCTGAACGGTATTCGCGTTGAACCGGGGGAAATCGAGCATGCGCTCGCCGGTCACCCCGATATCGCCCAGGCGGTCGTGCTGTTGGATGGCGACGCCGGGCGCAGCCACGGAATTTGGGGCTTCGTCCGTGCCCGGCAAGGCAAGCAGGCCCCGGGGGACGACGGCTGGCGCGACTATCTGGCCGACCGCCTGCCGGCTTACATGATCCCGTCGGCGGTGACGGTCGTCGCCGCGATCCCGCTGACCAGTTCAGGCAAGCCGGACAAGAGCGCGCTGAAGGCGCTGTTGACCGAGCGTTTGGCGCGGGGCGAATCAGCGCCGCCTCAAGACGGCATGGAAGCAACGATCGCGCGTCTGTGGAGCGAGTTTCTGGGCCATGCCCCAGTCCACCGCGACGACAACTTTTTTGCCCTGGGCGGTCACAGCCTGCTGGCCATTGCCGTGGCCCATCGTCTCGAAACGACGCTCGGCCATCCGGTTTCCGCCCGTGAACTGTTCGTGGCGCCGACATTGCGGGGCTTCGCCGAGCGTGTCGCCCGGTTGGACAAGACGGAGGTTTCGACGGGGACTCTCTCGAATCGGGCCACCGAGGGTCAGCGCGAATTCTGGGTCGCCGAGCAAGCTGGCTTCGACACACGCGGCTTCGCCATTGGCTTGTCCCTGCTTGCCCGCGGCAATCTCCCGGCCGCCGCGGAATGGCGCCACGCCTGGGCGCTGCTGGTAACGCGACACGCCGCGCTGCGCACCGGCTTTCGCGAGGACCCGGACGACACGCTACGCCGCTTCGTCATGCCGGACGTCGATGCGGCCCTGGAGTTTTCCAACCAGCCCGACATGCCCGCCGCCCTGGCCCATGTCCGCGAGCGCCAGACGGTCGCCTTCGCCATGGCTGCTCCGCCGCTATGGCGCGCCGGGCTGGCGCATGTAGCCGATAGGGACCAATCGATTTTCTGGCTCGCGTTGCACCACTCGGTGGCGGACGGCGTCTCGCTCGGGGTCCTGACAGAGGAGCTGACGACCCTCCTGAACCACCGAAGCCTACCACCGATCGGCGGCGACTTTGATCGCTCCGCGGCCCAGGAGGAAGACTATCTGGCGGGGGCCGCCTGCCGGGACGATGCGCGGTATTGGCGGAATATTCTGGGCCGCGCGGGTGGCGGTTCGGCGAACACCGAAGAATCGTTCGACGATTGGCCGCTGGATTTCCACCGCCCCACGGGACGTACCGCACGGGACGCCAAGGGAGCCCACAGCTTCCGGGTCCGCCTCGACGCGGCGACCGTCGCCGGTCTGCGCGGCTTCGCCCACAAAAACGCGGCCAGCCTGCATGCCCTGATGCTGACCATCATGGCTCGTGAGGTGCGGCGGCGCACCGGTCGATCCGAATTCCTTCTGGGCACCGCGGCTTCGACCCGCGACTCAGTCAGCGAGGCGCGACTCGTCGGCTATTTTGTGAACATGCTGCCCGTGGCATGCCATGTCGATGCCAGCCTGGCCTTCGAGCAGGCGCTGCGCGCCATGCAGCAAACCCTGGCGGAAGCGTTGCTCCATGCACGCTACTCGTTCGCCCGCATGTACCGGGACGCCCGTCAGGATCATGGCCCGCCACCGCATCCGGCGCGCTATCCGCTGTTCGACCTCGCCGTCACGGAAAACCCGGCCCCCTCGGATACGAGCGACGACGTCGCGGGCGAACCGCGTTTCAGCGCCGTCGCTCCTCTGACGGAGAACGCCGTCCATTACGAGCTGCGCCCGAATGGGCCGCCCCAGGACATGGTCCTGGCGCATGAAGGGCAACGGGACGGCAGCCTTATCCTGCAATGGCATGTCAACGCCGCACTCTACGAACAGGACACCGCGGCGGCCTGGTTCGACTCCCTGACGGGATGGGCGCGCTGGTTGGCGGGGGATGAACGGATCCCGGGCTCCGCGCTTCCCGCATTGCTGCCCGCCGAGGCGACCCTTCTGGCCGACTGGGAGCAAGGGGAAGTTTTACCGCACCCGGCGCCCAGTTTCCCGGCGATGTTCGAGCATTGGGCCCATGTAACTCCGGAAAGCCCGGCGCTGGCCACCGACCTTGGGACGCAAAGCTATGCGGTGCTGAACGCCAGAGCCAATGCCCTGGCCCATGCGCTGCTGGCCTTGGGCATGACGCGGCAAGAACCGGTTGGTGTTTTCTCCGATCGCTCCGTCGCCCTGCCCGAGACCGTGATGGCCATCTGGAAGGCCGGTGGATGCTATTTACCGCTCGTCCCGGAGCTGCCGGCCGACCGTCTTGCCTTCATCGCCCGAGATGCCGGAATCCGTATTCTGGTGGTGCTGGACGGGAATGAGCCGCCCGCTGCCCTGCTCGAAACCGGCTGTGAGGTCTTCCGGCCGGAAACACTCCTCGGCTGTCCGGTTAAAGATCGTGCTGACGACTGGCGGTTTTCCCCCGTCATGGCTGGGCCTGGCCCAGCCATCCACGACTTTACTGACCGTGCCGAAGACGTGGATGGCCTCCACACGGGCGGCCATGGCGAGGTGCGACAGCCGCGACTCACCGTCATGGCTGGGCCTGGCCCAGCCATCCACGACTTCGCTGACCGCGCCGAAGATGTGGATGGCCGCCACAAGGGCGGCCATGACGAGGTGCGACAGCCGACCAGCAGTGCCTCGAGTATTCGACCGGTGCTCAGCCGGACAGAAGTGGAAACTCTCGCGGAATCGTTCCTGTCCAGTCACCACCATCGGCCCCACCTCGCGGATGGCGACGTGCGTGGCTCGGACCTTGCCTACATTATCCATACCTCCGGCTCTACCGGATTACCCAAGGGAGTCTTGCTGCTGCATCGGGGGCTGAACAACCTTGGTGTAGCCGCCGTCGCCGCTCTGGGCGTCCGATCCGATGACAGAGTCTCGCTGCTGTCATCGCCGGCTTTCGACGCCTGGATTTCCGATCTGGCGATGGCCTGGACCGCCGGAGCGGCGGTGGTGCCCTTTGTGCGCGCCGATATGAACGACGTCACGGGCATGCTGGAGAAGCTCGCCCGGCTGCGCGTGAACGTCGCCACCATGACACCGTCCTACCTCAGGGTCTTCGAGCAGGCGGAATTTCCTGGCCTACGCCTGTTGATGACCGTGGGCGAACCGCCGCATCCCTCCGACGCGCGGCACTATGCCGAGCGCCTGCGATACTTCAACGGCTATGGCCCAACCGAGAGCACCGCCGCCGCCAGCTTCGGGCTGATAGCGCCCAGGACGAAACGGCTGACGGCGGGCAGACCACTGGTCAACACGTCGGTGCATATCCTCAACGACCAGGGCGAGCCGGTTCCGCCCGGCGCGGTGGGGCTCGTCTTTCTGGGCGGCATGGGACTCGCGGCCGGGTATCTGAACCGCCCCGAGCTCACCGCCGCCAGCTTCGTGACGACAGCCTCGGGACGGCTCTATCGCACCGGCGATGCGGGACGTTGGACCAGCACGGGGGAACTGCGGATCCTCGGCCGCTCCGACGGGCAGGTGAAACTGCGTGGGCAGCGGGTCGAGTTGGGTGAAATCGAGCATCTGCTTGGAGATCATCCGGACGCGCGCCAAAGCGCCGCCGTGGTGGAAACCCACGCTGACGGCACGCAAATCTTGTGGGCCTTCGTCTGCCTTCGTTCTGGCGCGACCGAACCAACCCCGACCGAATGGCATGATTATCTGTCAAAGAGTCTGCCGTCATACATGCTCCCCGCGGCAGTGCTCACGATTTCGGCCATGCCGGTCAACACCGCCGGCAAGGTGGACCGGGCGGCGCTGGGGCGAATGGCGCTCGCGCGGCAGACCAACCACGCCGAAGCGGACGGTGACGGCGTTCATGGTGACCCGCCTCGCGACGGGATGGAGGCGCGCGTCGCGCAGGTGTGGGCGGAGCACCTGGGATACCGGTCCATCGCCCGCGGCGACAATTTCTTCGACCTCGGAGGCGATAGCCTGCGGGCCATCGCGGTGGTCAATCAGCTTCGACGCACCGTTCATTGCACCGTCAACGATCTTTACGAACACCCCCGGTTGGCCGACTTCGCTGGTATTTGCCAGCAGCGGCCCGAGCACCTGCGGGCACTGCTGCGATCGGCGGCGCGGCATTGGCGGGACTATCAGGACGGGCTCGCGGCCTATGAGGCGGAGCGTGACGCGGCGCTGGCTGTCGCGCTGCGTGACTATGAAGCGCGGAACCGGCATTACTCGCGCGACGGTGGGGCGGGACGCAGGAACTATACTCAGGTTCTGCTGACCGGTGCGACGGGATATCTGGGCAGCTATCTCCTGCGCGAATTACTGGCCGATCCGGACCGTCGGGTCAGCGTCCTGGTGCGAAGCGGAGACGACCGGTCGGCCATCGCCCGGCTGGGGCGGGTCCTGTGCCATTATTTCGGGCCGGAACAGGGCGCTGCCTTGCGCGACAATCCACGCCTGACCGTGCTGGCCGGCGATTTGCGCCGGGACGATCTGGGGCTGCCGGACCGGGTCCGCGATCGCCTCGCGAACAACCTGCGGGCAATTTTCCACTCCGCCGCGAATGTCAAACATTTCGGGCACAAGCGGGAATTCCACGCCGACAATGTGGCCGCCACTGCTCGATTATCGCGGCTCGCGGCTCACCGCCCGGCTGATCCGGCGGATTTTCATCTGATATCCACCCTCTCGGTATGCGGGCAATCCCCTGAGCAGGGTTTCCGCCTGTTCACGGAATACGATGCCGCGCCCGAGGTATTGGACGAGAACTACTACATTCGCAGCAAGCAGCAGGCGGAACGGTTGGTGGTCGAGGCCCGCCGCGACCTCGCCAACGCGTGTATCCACCGGGTTGGCAATCTGGTGTTCGCCGCCGAGGGCGGACCACTGCAATTCAACATCAGGGAAAATGCTTTCTTCCGCCAACTCGCCGCGTTCATGCGACTGGGTGTGGTGCCTGACGATTCTCATCTCTGGCTGTGTCATGTGGATGTCGTGGCACGCGGAGTGGTGCTGCTGGCGGAAGCGGCCGGTCTGTCCAACGAAGCGCATCACCTGGAAAACGCCAGACGTGGCTCGTTGGCCGCATTCGTCACGGCCGCGGAGGGCGTCCGCGGTTGCGGTTTCGACGCCTTCCTGGAGCGCCTCGCCGCGGCGACGGACGAGACGGAGATGGACGCGGCGCTGACCGAGACGCTGGAAAACTTCAACCTGTATCGCGGTCTGTCGCCGCAACATCGGGCTCGCCGGCTGGAAGTCGTCTCGGGACGTAGCCAAAGCCTGTTGGCCGGAATGGGTCTGGTCTGGCCGCCGGCTCCGGCCGTCGAGCACGCCGAATTCTTGCGCCAGGCCAGGCAGTTGTTCTCCTACCCCGGGCCGGCAGCCACCCGGAAAATCAGCGAATCACCGGCCATGCGGAGTGACTCCGCGAAGGAAATCCAAGATGCTTAACGACACCGTCGCGGTCCCGAATTCCTCCACGATCGGCTGCGATCCCGGGTTGCGCGGCGACACCACGCTGTTCTCGGAAATGCGAGACGCCTTTGGGCAACTCGACCATGAGCCATTGCGTGAGGTGTTGTTCGAAAGCCTTGTCGCCGAAACCGATTCCGTGCACGCGATCATGCGAAGTTTCAGTGGTTTTCTGGAAGGGCGCCAATCATCCGACATCCGCCGCCGGTTTTTCGCGTCCTGGCAAAAGACCAATAATTCCGCGATGTCCGTCGAAGGCCTGGCCAATCGAATGTCGGCGGAGGCGGAAGCGAAGATCCGCGGCGCCGAACCCGGCGGCGCGCTATCGTTGTTTCGCGCGGCCGGCCGGCTGAACCGGGTCGCGGACGAAGATCTGGGCGTCGGTGGTCAACAGCTGCATTTCGAACTGTTCTATCGTATGGCGACGACGTTTTGTGATCAGGACGATCTCTGGCAGAGTCGCCAGTACTGCGTGCCGGCCGCGCTGGAATTCAAAACCTGGCTCGACGAGACGCGCCTGCGCTCGCCTGTTGTCGTCGGTCTTTACACGTTGCTTGTGCACGAAGGTTATACTCACGCCGAACTCGAGACAATCGCTATTCCGTGCCGCGATTGGGCCATGACGCACATGGGGCTGTCGGATCACCAGGCGCGCCGCGCGCTGGCCTGGATCAGTGTCCACAACGGCGGCACCGAGAAGGCGCACTTCGCCCACTCGTGTGCGTCGATGGCACACTATCTCGAGGGCAGTGGCGCGGTCATCGATCTTCATCTGGCGGGCGCGACGTTCCAGAAATATTTCCGGCTCAAGGGTGCGGTGATGGCGCAGCTTAGTGAAATCTATAATCAAGGGTCGAGGTGAGACGCCGACGGCTGCTCGACGCGACGCGAGCGCGCCGCGCGATGCTACCCGGTGGCATACGAGACCATGGTTCCATAGCCCTTCGCCGCCGGCATTTGGAGGGCCACCGTGTTTAACGTGATGAATTTCGGCGTGCTCGGCTTCCTGCAACGCGAAACCCATGCTTTGGATCGGAAGTTGTTGCTGCTGACGGCGGTTTCCGGCGTTGCCAACGCGATGAACCTGGCGGTGATCAACGCCGCGGTCGAAGCCTTGCGCGGCGATGGTCCGTCCTGGCAGCATTTTGTGTGGTTCAGTCTTTCCATCGGCTTGTTTGTCTGGTCGCTACGCTACATTCTCTATGAATCCACCAGGATCGCCGAGGCCGCCATTTGCAGCGTGCGTTTGCGGCTGGCGGACAAAATCCGCCGCTCCGACCTGCGGGCACTGGAGTCCATCGGCGAAGCAGACATTTATGCGCGGATCAGCCGCGACACGTCGACGATTGCCCAGGCGGCGCGACCGCTGTTCGCCGCCGCGCAAGGCGCCGTCATGGTTTTCTTCACGCTCGGCTACATCGCCACGGTATCGCCCGTCGCGATGCTGTTGTGCCTCGCTCTGATCGGCGGGGGCGCCGCCAAATATTTCAGTAATCGTGAAGCCTATGACAAAGGCCTGAGTGACGCGTCAAAGCAGGAAGACGAGTTGTTCAATTCTCTCAATGGGTTGCTGAAAGGCTGCAAGGAACTCCGCATCAACAAGGCGAAAAGCGAGGCCGTGTTTCGGCAATTCCGTTCGACCGCCGACCAGGTGCTTGAATCGCGCACCCGCGTTATGATTCTGTTTTCAAACAACATCATCTTTGTCGAAATGTTTTTCGTGCTCCTGCTGGGCGCCGTCGCGTTTGTCATTCCCGTGGTATCGACGCCGTTTCCAGGTTCGGTGGCGAAGATCGTCGCCGCGATCCTGTTCTTTTTCGGACCCCTGACCAACGTGGTCACATTGATTCCCATGCTGGCACAAGTGAATGTGACAGTTGAAAACCTGCGACGCCTGGAAGCGACGCTCGACGACGCACTGGCGAAATACCCCGAAAGCGCGGCGGCGTCCCCGGTGGACTTCAGTGCCTTCAATCTGATCCAGTTCGACGGGGTCTGCTTCACTTATCGCGATCCTGACGGGAACGCGACGTTTCAGGTCGGGCCCATCGACGGCCAGATCCGGCGCGGTGAAATTCTGTTTCTGATTGGGGGCAATGGCAGCGGTAAAACAACGTTCCTGAAACTTTTTACCGCCTTGTACCAACCGACACGGGGCGCCATCTACGTTGACGGCATGCGGATCGGTCCGGACAACATTCAATCATACCGTGATCTTTTTTCCGCGATCTTCTCGGATTTCCACCTGTTCGACAAATTGCACGGGCTGAACAACGTGGCACCGGAGCGGGTCACGGCCTTGCTCCGGTTGATGCGAATTTCCGGCAAGACGGCCTTCGATCACGGGCGGTTCACGCACATTGAATTGTCAACCGGGCAGCGCAAGCGCCTTGCCTTGGTCGTTTCGTGTCTCGAAGACAAGGACGTGTATGTCTTTGATGAAGTGGCAGCCGATCAGGATCCAGAGTTTCGTCGCTATTTTTATGAAATGTTGCTGGCGGATCTTAAGAGCAGCGGCAAGACGGTCGTGGTGGTATCGCATGACGACCGCTATTTCCACGTGGCCGGCCGGGTACTGCAAATGAATTATGGCCGGCTTGACGACCAGGTTCACGATATAAGGCACGGTAGCGCGCCGAACGGGAAGGCCGGCGATTCCACCAACCAGGTATCTCAGGATCCTGACCGATGAACCCAATTCTGGAATGGTTTGCCACGAGGTACAGGAACTTAAAGGCAACCCTGCGGCGTCAGGCCGTTTACACAATCCTCACGCTGTTTCTGGTCAGCTTCGCGGCCGTTTATTTTCATGGCACGTTTATTATCTCGATCCACCCAGGCGAACTAGGCGTGCTTTGGCGTCGCCTCGGCGCCGGCACAGTCATTGACACGGTGTATGGCGAGGGCATCCATATCATCCTGCCGTTCAACAAGATGTATATATACAACGTCCGCAAGCAACAGTTCAGCGATAACATCGATGCCCTGACCGTGGACGGCCTCACCGTTCATGTGCAGTATTCCGTCCGCTATTTTCTGACCGGTGAAATGCTTCCCCTGCTGCACCAGCGCGTGGGCCCCGATTTCGTCAGCGTGGTCGTCCGCCCCGAGATACGCTCGGTTATCAGAAGTGTGTTTGGCCAGTACAAGCCCGAAGACATTTATACCGCGCAGCGAGCCATCCAGGAACGGGTCAGCGAGCAGTCTAAAGTACGGCTCGAAGCTCGCTTCATCGACCTTGATGGGGTACCGATCGAAGGTATTACCTTACCCGTTCGCATCTCCCAGGCGATCGAGAACAAGATGGCGTTTCAGCAGCTCGAGGGGGAATATGTTTACCGCATCGCGATCGCCGAGAAAGAGGCGGAACGCAAGCGTATCGAATCGGCGGGCCTGAAGATCTATAATGACACGCTTGCCGCGAGCCTGACCCCCGCGCTGCTCCACTGGTACGGTATCCAGGCGACTGAGGAGCTGGCGAAGTCGCCGAACAGCAAGACCATCGTCATCGGAGCGGGGAGCGGCGGTCTGCCGCTCATTCTGGGCAAGGATTGACGATGTGAAGCGGTTGATTCTGTGTGTGACGGTGCTTGTCTTGCTCGGCTACTTCATGGCGCCGCAATGGCGGTCCCTGACACAAATGGGGGAACGGCGGTTCGCCGCGCTCGAGCGCCGGCCCGCGGTATTCCTGGTTGGAGTCAGTTGGCCGTTTTCGGTCAGGCGGGACGGGATGGAAGATGGCCTGCGACTGGCGCAAGACGAAATCAATGCCGGCCGGCTGACCGGTGGGCCGCCGATGCGCCTGGTCATGCGCGATGATCGCGATGACTGGAGCGTCGCCAGAAAAATCGCCATGGAATTCGCCGGCACCCCCGAGATGAGTGCCGTGGTTGGCTACAACGAGGACAGTATTGGCATACGAGCCTCGCCGATTTTCGAAGCGGCCCGCCTGTTGCATCTGTGCGTCAACGACAATGCCCCGGCGATGACGACGCATGACTTTAAGTACATAATCCGCACTGTCCAATCCACCAATCAGATCGCTCAATTTCTGGCTGAATCAACGGCGTCCGCCGGACGAGAGGAGAAATTCGCGATGATCTGGGAGGAAGACGCCTATGGACAGGCTCTGGCCTATCAGTATCGCATCGCCCAGGACGCGCTTGGCGGGCTGTCGGTCTACCAGTGGCCCTACCCCACCCAACACACCGACTTCCGGATGCCGGTCAACCAGCTCAGATCAGTGACCGCCGACGTCATCCTCATCTCTGGCCACGACGCCGACGTCGCGGATTTCCTTCGCAAAGCGCGAACCGTCGCGTTGACCACGCCGATCCTGGTCGCCAGCGACCTGACCGCGAAGCTAATTGAAAAGGCCGGGCCCGCGATCGCGAAAGCGCGATTTCTGCAACTCTATGACCCCTCGGCGCCAACCGTGAAAAACCAGGAGTTCGTTCGGGCATTCCGGGCGCGCTACGGCAAGGACCCGGACACTTCGGCGGCGCAGGGCTATGATGCCTTGCTGCTCCTGGCCGAAGCGGTTCGCTCCACGGGATCGGTGAATCCGCTGGACCTGGCATTCGCGATCCGCTTCATGCCCGCATGGGAGGGTGCCAACGGCCGGTACCAGTTCGACAGCCATGGCGAACTCCGGGACAAAAAGCTCTTTCTCATTGATGGCGCCTCGTTGCACCTGACGCCCTCAAACCACGGCGGGGCGGCGGATTGAGCGCGCGCCCGCGGAGACATCCCAAAGCCGTGGAAGCGGCGGTTGGCGAAAGCGCGGTGTGGCGCGCTCAGCTTCATTGGCCCGGCGGAGAACACCGCCGCCACGACCAGGTGGAACGATCCAGCAGATCGGGTTCGCATTGACGGTGGACATACTCCGCTATGTTCTGATCGGTCGTTACGTCATCGGTTCAACGTTCCCATGCGCGATGGCCTCAGGTGAGCGTTGCGTCATCGGAGGATTTTTGGCGTCGGGTTCGCGTAAAATATATCATCTGGTGCATTTGGGTGGTAGTGTCCGGATGCAGTGCTTGCTGATTTCGGCCATGTGGGAGTTATCGAAATGTCAGAACACGTAATGGAAGGCCCCGCCCCGGGTGATGGTAGCAGCGCGATCGATCCCGCGGCCCGCGGCCTTCGCCTGGCGAGGATTCGCAGGCACCATATTCTCGCCGCCATGGGTATCGGCCTGGTTCCCATCCCGTTGGTGGACATGGTCGGGCTCTTTGGCGTCAACCTCGACATGATCAGGAAGCTCTGCGCCGAATACGAAGTTCCGTTCGATCAGGAGCGTGGCAGGGCAATTCTGGCCTCGCTGTTCAGCGGACTGTTTCCTGTCGCGGTCGGGGGGCCGATCATGAGCCTGCTGAAATTTGTTCCCTTGATTGGCCAGACAGCTGGCGCGCTGGCGTTTCCCATCCTCGCCGGCGCGACGACTTATGCCGTGCATGACGTCTTCGTGCAGCATTACGAATCTGGCGGTACCATTTTGGATTTTAGTACAGCCAAGTTCAAGAGGCGCTTTTCGGAGTGCTTCTGTGAGGGAAAGAATATCGCCGCCGATTTGCACAAGAATGATGCGGCGGAGCCCGCCTGATTTTTGGCGCGATCGGCGAACGGAAATTCCCGGATAGCCCGGCGGCCGGTAACCTGACGTCGCCATGTTGATCGGTTGGTTTTCGCGGAGGTGAGTTCCTCCAGCATCCACGCTACGATGTTCGTTCCGCACCGAGTACCCTTTTCTGTCCGTCATCCGAGCTTCGAGGCCCGGAACGCCCATCGGTGCAAAAGGACGGCATGCCGGCCAACCATCCCCGGCGGGACAAACGTTGTCGCACGGGGGGTAACAGATCGACATAAACCGAGTGGGCGCTTCGGACGGGACCCGAGGTGCACCGGCGGGTCATATCGACCAGAGAGCTCATGTCGTATGACGGTCGCTCATGATAGCGCCCGCACTGTTGGGAGGTTCCGCGCCGCCGGTTGACCCGCGCGACCGGTCTCGCGAAGGAAGCAAGCCAGCACGATCGCCAGCATGATGCCGGCGATGCCGGCCCAACTGGCATCCTGGAACACGCCGAGAGTGAGCTTGCCGCCACCGGAGAGGTCGGTCAGCAGCCAGCCATAACCCGGCGCTATCACCGCGCTGATGGCGAAGACGACGAAGTTGATCGCGCCGGTCGCGCTGCCTTTCACATTGTCCGGGTTGACCTCCTTGATGATTGTGTAGGGGATCATCGCGGCACCGGAACCAAGCCCCAGGACCAGGCCCATCACATAGGGCGGCATCAAATGTGGCAGGTAGATTAGCACCGCGGTGGCGACGAGCATCAGCAACGCGCCGCCGATCAGCACCGGCTTACGGCGGCCGATGTGGTCGGCGATGAAGCCCAGAAGCGGACAGCCGATGACCCAGCCAAGCGCGATCATCGATGCGCGATCCACCGCCGTGGCGTACCCGACGTCGAGGCCTTGGCGCAGGAACGGGACGCCCCAGATCATGTCGCCGATCGTTGTCGGCAAGAACAGAAGTCCGGCCGAAAAACCGCATAGCCAGGATTGCGGGTTGCTCAGCACGACCTTGTAAGGTCTGAACATGGACAGCAGCGATCCGCCGCCGGCCGGCCGCGTGTCATGTCCCGACGGCGTCGCGATCAGCACGACCGCGGCGACTACCACGAGTGCGATGCCGGAGAAAATCCAGAATTGTTGCCAGGAGACCAGACCGTGGATCATCGGGCCGACGGCGAATTGCCCGGCGGACCCGCCAAGCATGCCGAAACATTGGGTGAATCCGACCGCGGTCGCGAGCCAGGCGGAGGTAAACCCGTGACTGGCGAGGTAAACCGCGCCGGTGAAGGCGAACGCGGATCCCGCGCCCTGCGACAGACGTCCGAACTCGGCGCCCACCGCCGAACCGAGGCCGAACATAATGGCGCCGATGGCGGTGAGCAGTATCCCGGCCGGAATGGCGTATTTCGGACCATAACGGTCCAGCGATGCGCCCGCGATGATCGCGAACGTTGAGTAAGTGTAATAGTACAGTCCGACCAGGGAACTCACGCCAAGCGTGGTCAGTCCGAACGCTGTCGTCAGCTCTGGTACCATCACGCCGGGTGCTGACCGGAGAGCATACTGGCCAAAATAAAACAGCAGGCAGAAGCCCCAGGCGACGACAAAACCGGTTTGTCCGGTTCGTCTCGCGGAGGGTGCGATGACGGAAGTCGCCGGCATGAGCTGATTCCCCTCGTTGCCGCTGTTGCTCGTCTGACTGGATCGACGTTAGCTGGCGCGGAATCGGACCGGCAGAGTCGGAAACTACTCAGAAAAACAGGGGCTCGTAACCAGTTGATGCCGCTGTGTTTTCGGTTCCTGGAGGAACGGCCAGGCCGACCGGGACACCGGCCAGGAGTCGATCGCTTCGCCATCTTGTATGAGTAGTTTCCGAAGCTGTCAGACGCGGCGCCGCCGGTTCAGAATTGACAACGGCGGCCCGTCCCGCCCGGCGTCAGCGATTTGCCCGCATCGCCGGAGCGTTGGCCGCGCCCATGTCAGGCTGAAGGAAACGGAACACATCCGGCATGAACGATCATTCGTTTGGTCCCCCGGTCACGGCCGCGGCGACAGGGGAACCCATTCCCGAGGACGTCTGGCGGGCACCGCTGGACCAACTGCTCGCTCTGCTGCTGACAAGGACTTCCGGGCTTAGTGCCCAGGAAGCACGGTCGCGGCTGGCGAAATTCGGGAACAACGACGCCTCGACCGTCAAACGTTCGCCGCTGTGGCTTCAGTTTCTCGCGCGCTTCCGAAACCCGCTGGTCATCATCCTGGTCGTCGCGAGCGGACTTTCCGCGGCGACCGGAGATGTCGCGAGCTTTGTCATCATCATTACCATTGTCATGCTCAGCATCGCGTTCGACTTCGTGCAGGAAGTGCGGGCGCAGAACGCGGTCGAGGCACTGCGCCGTTCGGTGGCGGTCCAGGCAACCGTGCGCCGCGATGGCGCACCTGTTTCAGTCCTGACCGAACAACTGGTGCCAGGCGATATCGTGGAACTGATCGCGGGCGATCTCGTCCCAGCGGATTCACGGCTGCTCGAAAGCCGGGACCTGTACGTCAACCAGGCTCTTCTGACCGGAGAGCCGTATCCGGCCGAAAAGAGTGCCAGCGACACGGCATCGGGCGCCGAAAATCCCGCCGGCGCCTCCAACGCCGTGTTCGCCGGCACCTCGGTGATCAGCGGTACCGCGACGATTCTGATCTGCCGAACCGGCGGCCGGACGGCCCTGGGCCATCTCGCCACCAGCCTGGCGGAGAAGCCGCCGGCCACCGCTTTCGCGATCGGTATCCGCCGATTCGGCATGCTGATCATGCGATTCACCGTGTTGATGGTGCTGTTCGTTCTGTTAGTGAATATATATTTCCATCGGCCGGTACTTGAGTCGCTCCTGTTCGCCGTGGCGCTCGCCGTCGGACTTACCCCCGAACTGCTGCCGATGATCGTCACGGTCACGCTCGCCCGCTCGGCGATGCGGATGGCGAAACAAAAGGTCATCGTGAAGCGGCTGTCGGCGATTCACGATGTGGGGGCCATGGACGTCCTGTGCACCGACAAGACCGGCACGCTGACGGAAGCCACGATCAAGCTGGTTCGCGTCATCGACGGGACCGGCGCCGAGACCGCGTCGGCTTTCGCCTATGCCTTCATCAACAGCCAGTTCGAAACCGGTATGAAAAGCCCGCTCGACGCCGCGATCCTGGGCGCCCATCCGTTCGATATGACGGGTTGGAAAAAGATCGATGAGGTGCCGTTCGACTTCGAGCGGCGGCGGGTCTCGGTCCTGGTCGAACACGACGCGAAACGCCGCCTGATCGTCAAAGGAGCGCCCGAGGATCTGCTGCGGTTGTCGAGCCGTTATGAAGCGGCGGACGGTGCGGAGCGGCCGCTGGACGCCGCAACACGCCGGACCTTCGAGGCGACGCTCGATGGTCTCGGAGCGCAAGGATTCCGCGCTCTGGGCGTCGCCACGAGGCTGGCTGACGCAACGCATGAAACCGCCGCGATCACCGACGAGACCGAGCTTGTGTTCGCTGGCTTCGCGGTCTTCCTCGATCCGCCGAAAGCGAGTGCCGGCGCGACGATCCGGGCGTTGGCGGACGCGGGTGTTTCGGTACGAGTGTTGACCGGCGACAACGAAAGCGTGACCCGGCACGTCTTCAAGGAGATCGGCGTGCCGGTGACCGGCGTGCTGTCGGGCGCCGAGTTGGAACACCTCGCCGACGAAGCGTTGCTCGGGCAGTTGCCCAGGGTGAATTTGTTTTGCAGGGTCAATCCGCAGCAGAAACATCGGGTGTTGCTGGCGTTGAAGCGGCTTGGCCATGTGGTTGGCTTCATGGGCGACGGTATCAACGACGCGCCGGCGCTGCATGCGGCGGATGTCGGGATTTCGGTGGACGGCGCGGCGGATGTCGCGCGGGCGGCCGCCGATCTGATCTTACTGGAACACGATCTTTCAGTGGTGCTCGACGCCGTCGCGACCGGGCGCGGCGCGGTGCAGAACGTTTCGAAATACGTCCTGATGGGTGCCAGTTCGAACTTCGGCAACATGTTCAGCATGGCCGGTGCCGCGTTGATGCTGCCATTCCTGCCCATGCTGCCAATTCAGATATTGCTGAACAACCTGATCTATAACGTGTCGGAGATCGCGATCCCATTCGATCGCGTCGATCCGGAGCGTGTCGCCGGACCGGTCCAATGGGACATCAAACTGATCGAACGCTTCATGTTGATCTTCGGCCCGGTCAGTTCCATCTTCGACTTCATTACCTTTTACGCTCTGCTGAATCTGTTTCACGCGAGCGAGGCGGTTTTCCAGACCGGCTGGTTCGTCGAATCGATGACGACCCAGGTGCTGGTGGTGTTCTGTATCCGCACCCGCCGCCGATTTTATCGAAGCCGGCCATGTGGCTTTCTCGTCACGATGACCCTGGCGGCGGTGGCCGTGGCGATCGCTCTGCCGCTGCTTCCGGTGGTGGGCGGATGGTTCAGTTTCGTGGTGCCGCCGCCGCTGTTCTTTGGGTTTCTGATCGGCGCGACGCTGGCTTATCTCGCACTCGTTGAAGTCACCAAGGTCGCGTTTTACCGCGTCATGGACCGGCCGACGCGAAGCCCGGTTGGTAGGTAGTTTCCGACCCTGCCGTGGCGGCGCCGGAAGCCGGTATTCTTCAATCGCGGCCGATCCGGCGATTGGCCGGTCCCATCGCGGTCCACGGGATAATGTTCATGGATATGCTCTCGGCACCGAACGGCGCGACGATCGAAAACCGCACTTTCGATGAGATCGCACCAGGCGACAGCGCCAGCATCGTGCGCACACTGACAGCGGCGGATATCGAACTCTTCGCCGTTGTCTCCGGCGATATAAATCCATCGCATCTTGATCCCGTCTATGCGAAAACGGATTTGTTCCACCGCGTTGTCGCGCATGGCATGTGGGGTGGCGGCCTGATCTCCGCCGTCCTCGGCACGAAGCTTCCTGGGCCCGGCACAGTCTATTTGTCCCAAAGCCTACAGTTCGTCGCGCCGATCGGCATCGGTGACACCATTACGACGACAGTGACCGCGCGCGAGAAGCAGGTGGAACGGCCGCGGATCACGTTCGATTGCCGCTGCGTCAATCAGGCGGGGCACGAGGTGATCACGGGCGTCGCGGAAGTTCGGGCACCGGTGGAAAAACTGCGTCAGAACAGGATGGAGCCGCCTGACGTCCAACTCGCCCGGCATCGGCGGTTCCGCGATCTGCTGGTGCTGGCGACCGGCCAGCCGCCGCTGCCGGTGGCGGTCGCTTATCCGTGCGACGCGCTGTCTTTGGTGGCGGTCGTGGAGGTCGCGGATCTCGGGCTGGTCGTCCCCATTTTGGTTGGGCCAATCGCGAGAATTCACGCGGCCGCGGCGGAGGCCAAGGTCGACATCAGCTCGTTCCGCCAGATCGACGAGCCGGACGCCGAAGCGGCGGCGTCACGCGCTGTCGCTTTGGTTCGCGCGGGCGAGGCCGCGCTTTTGATGAAGGGCTCTTTGCATACCGACATTCTGATGCACGCCGTCGTCGCGACCGGCACCGGCTTGCGTACCGCGCGGCGCCTGAGCCATGTCTTTCTCATGGATGTGCCGTCCTATCCCAGGCCACTCCTGATCACCGATGCCGCGATCAATATCGCGCCCACCTTGGAGGAGAAGCGCGACATCGTGCAAAACGCGATCGATCTGGCGCATGTGATGGGCATCATGACACCGCATGTCGCGATCCTGGCGGCGGTGGAGACCGTCAATCCGGCGATGCGGTCCACGCTCGATGCCGCGGCGCTGTGCAAAATGGCGGATCGTGGCCAGATCACCGGCGGACTGGTCGAAGGCCCGCTGGCGTTCGACAACGCTGTCAGTGCCGACTCGGCACGGGAAAAAGGCATTACGTCTCTCGTCGCCGGTCACGCGGACGTTCTGGTCGTGCCGGACCTCGAGGCCGGTAATATGTTGGCCAAGCAACTGTCGTTCCTGGCCGGCGCCGACGCGGCTGGCGTGGTGGTCGGCGCGCGCGTGCCGATCATCCTGACCAGTCGTGCCGATTCCGCGCGCACGAGGATCGCATCCTGCGCCGTGGCCGTGCTTATGGCGCGCGCCAATCCGGCTGGTGCCGTGGCCGCGTGATGGAGGATGCGGTGCCGGCATCGGGAAAGGGCGAGCGAACTTCGCGCCGCGGTTCGCGGGCGGTTGCACTGTCTCGGCATCGTGCCGGTTCGCCCGACGGCTCATTGATCAGCGCGCCGGACAGCGGTGTCGCGGCCCGTGTCATCCCGGCCGATGAGAACGCCATGATCGGACAATACAATGGCGAGACAATCGCGGCGGGCACGACATGAGGCGGCCCTGGGTCGCCGCGACGCGCCATGCGGAACGTCATCGGACGGGCCATGTCGGCTGGCTGCGCGCGGCGGTCATGGGCGCGGATGATGGTCTCGTTTCAACCGCGAGCCTGGTACTGGGCGTCGCCGCCGCGCACGGGACGCACCGGAGTATCCTGGTCGCCGGGGTCGCCGGCCTGGTCGCGGGTGCCATGTCCATGGCCGCGGGCGAATATGTGTCCGTGCACTCGCAAGCCGACACCGAAAACGCCGACCTGAGGCTGGAGCGCGCGGAACTCGCGACAAACGACAAGGGAGAGCACGACGAACTGGCGGCGATTTATGTTGGCCGCGGGCTTGATCCGGCGCTGGCGACGCAGGTCGCGGACCAACTGATGGCGCACGATGCGCTCGGCGCGCATGCCCGCGACGAACTGGGGATCACTGAAACGCTGACGCCGCGTCCGCTACAGGCCGCGTTCGCGTCGGCAACCAGTTTCGCGATTGGCGCGGCCATGCCGCTCTGCGTGGCCGCGGTGGTTCCGGACCCGGCCCTGATTATCGCCGTATCCGGAACGTCGCTGGTGTTTCTCGCCGTGTTGGGGACATTGGCGGCCCAGGCGGGAGGTGCGCCTCTGGGCCTGGGCGCATTGCGCGTCGCGTTCTGGGGTGCCCTGGCCATGGCGATCACCGCGGGAGCCGGGGTGTTGTTTGGCGCGGTGGTATGAATCGTTCCGATATGGGCGATGCGATCGGCGGACCCGTCTCCGCCTCATGGCCCGTCTTGACCAGGAAGTCACGGCTCCGCATGTCAATCTTCGATTGGGCTGGCACTAACTCAACCGCCGCGTGAACATCCATGCCGCGCCCGACAATGTGAACAACCCGATAACGCCAAGCGGCAAAAAGTCCGAGACCAATTGGGGAAACCCGGCGTCCTCCAAATAGACCCGCTTCGTGAGGTCCAGTGCGTAACGCAGCGGATTGATGATCATCACCGTTTGCAGAAAAGCCGGCATGCTGGTGACCGGTGTCGCCAGGCCGGAGAGGAGTGCGAACGGCATCACCAGCAGGAATGCATAGAGCATTGCCTGTTGCATGGTCTTCGAGATGGAAGAAACGAACAGGCCGACGCCGACCGCGGCCATCAGGAACAGCCCAAGGCCAGAATAAAGCACGACAAACGAACCGACAAAGGGAATGCGAAACCAGAACTGCGCGATCAGCAAAATGGTGGTCGCCTGACCCAGGCCGATCGCCATGTTGGGAATGGCCTTGCCCGCCATGATTTCGTACGGCCGGAACGGAGTCACCAGAAGCTGGTCGAAGGTGCCCTGTTCGCGCTCGCGGGCCACGGACATCGCTGTCAGCATCAACGTTCCCATCAACGTCAGCGTGCCGATCAGACTTGGGATCATGCTCCACCGCGAATCCAGGTTGGGATTGAACCATGCGCGGGTGACCACCCGAAGCGATGGTCCGGTCTGCCCCTGATTGGTTCGCCAGTCGGCGTTGAAATCGTCGACGATGGTCTCGACATAGCCCAATGCGGTTCCGGCGGTGTTGGAGTTGCGGCCATCGGCGATGATCTGAACCAATGCTGGTTCGCCAGCGTCCAAATGACGCTCGAAATCCTGTGGGATCTGGATGACGAGCAGCGCGCGGCGGCTGTCGATCCAGGTCGCGATGTCCTCGACCCGGCGCAGATCGGCCTGGCGATGAAAGATGGTGGATCCATCCAGGCGGGCCAGCAATGCGATGGAGGCCGCGCTGCGATCCTGGTCAAGCACGGCGTAGAAGGCGGAATTGAGATCGAAGCTGGCGGCGTAACCAAACAACAGGCACTGCAAGATGGGCGGCAGAAAGATGATGAAGCGGCTGCGCGGATCCTTCAGTACCGCAAGCAACTCCTTCCGGATCAACGCGACGATGCGAAGCAGCGAGGATCGCATGCCAACGCCTCAGGAAAGTTGTTTCTTGGTCGCCAGCCGTGTGGCGGCCAACAACACCGCGGCCATCGCGGCCAATATGCCGAGGTTCAACCAGACCACGCCTCCGACGTCGCCGGCGAGATAAAGTGTTTGCATCAGCGAGACCGCGTATCGCGCCGGCAGGACATAGGTGATCCACTGAATGACCGCCGGCATGCTGCGCAGATCATAGAGGAACCCCGACAGCATCATCGCCGGCAAAAAGGTCAGCGTCATGACCAACTGGCTGGCGAGAAACTGGCTTTTGACCAGTGTGGACACCAGCAGTCCGATGCCCAGGGCGACCAGCAAGTACACCGTCGCGGCGAGGCAAAGCAGCAAAAGCGATCCGCGCAACGGCACATGGAACAGAAACTGGCCCGCCAGGACGCAGAGCACGAACCCGATCGTGCCCAATCCAAAGTACGGAATGATTTTGCTGATGAGAAATTCTCCCGGCCGCATCGGCGTGACGAAGAGCGCTTCCAGCGTTCCCCGCTCCCATTCACGGGCGATCACCATGGCGGTGAGGAAGGCGCCGATGATCGTCATTACCATGACGATCAGACCCGGGACGAGAAAGTAACGACTGTTATTGCTTTCGTTAAACCACATCCGGTCGGTGACAATCACCGGGCCGGCCGATCCAGCCCGCGTCGCGCTCCATAGTCCCACCGGTCCCTGGGCATAAGCTTGCATGATGCGCGCCTGGTTCGAGTCCGTGCCGTTCACCAAAATCTGGACTTCCGCCGGTCCCGCGTGCAGGCGCCGGGTGAAATCGGACGGGATCAGCAAGGCTCCATCCACCTTCCGTTCCATCACCAACGTTGTCGCCTGGGCGATCGAGGGCACCGCGGTCACGCTGAAATACGGCGAAAGCCGGAAAGCCCCGACCAGGGCGGCGCTGTCCGATGAGCCGTCCTGGTCGACCACGGCGACGTTGACCCGGGTGACGTCGAGCGAGAGCCCATACCCGAACAGCAGAATCATGATCACAGGAAACACGATACCGATCGCGACGCTGCTCGGATCGCGTAATATCTGTCGCGTTTCCTTGACGGTCAGGGCGCGAATTCGCCGGAACTTCGCCAGCCAATCCTTCATGCCCGTCCCTCCGCGTGCTGCTTGCCGCGTGCCTCCTGGACGATGGCGACGAACGCGTCCTCGATCGTCGCCGATGCGCCTGGAGCGTGTGCGCGAAGCTCCTCCGGGGTGCCTTGCGCCAGCACCCTGCCACTGTCGAGGATCGCGGCCCGATCGCAATACTCGGCCTCGGGCATGAAATGGGTGGTTATGATCACCGTCACGCCAGTGGTGGCGAGTGCCGTGATGCGCTGCCAGAATTCGCGGCGGGCGAAAGGGTCGGCGCCGCTGGTCGGCTCATCCAGAAACAGAATCTCGGGCCGATGCAGCAGGGCGGCGGCCATGGCCAGACGCTGCTTGAACCCTCCCGGCAGTTGCGCGCTCGGCAACTGCACGAAAGGTTCGAGTTTGAACTCGTTTAAGGCCCAGGAGATCCGCTCGCGCTTTTTGTCGCCGCCAAGTCCGTAGGCGCGCGCGAAGAAATCCAGGTTCTCGCCGACGGTCAGTTGTCCGTAAAGCGAGAATTTTTGCGCCACGTAGCCCAGGTGCTGGCGAGCCGCGGCACTGTGTTGACGCACATCGGTCGACGCGATCTTCAAAGTGCCGTCCGAGGCCGGCAACAGACCGCAGAGCATGCGAAACGTCGTCGTTTTGCCGGCTCCGTTCGGTCCGAGAAGGCCGAAAATTTCCCCGCGTTGGACGCTGAAACTCACGTGATCGACAGCCAGGAATTTGCCGAAGCGGCGGCAAAGATCGTGGACCTCGACCACGATGCCGGCCGCCGCGCCGCCGATCGCGGGTTCTTTCGGTGGGTGAGCCTCCGCCCGGGGTTGCGCGGCGCCGCCCGCCTGTCGCAGCAGCACCATGAAGCCGTCTTCGAACCGTTCCGGTGTCGGTTTGACCGTGACGCCGGCGAACATTCCGGCCGCGGATCCCTCGGAGGCAGTCTGACTGACCAGCCGGACCTGTCCGCTCTCCGGCACCGCGTCGATGACATCGGGTGCGTCCAGCAATTTGGCCTGGAAATCCCGCGGTTTCGTTCCGTCCGGCGGTTGGGCGAGGAAGGTGCGGCCATGCGCCAGACGGGAAACCTCTTCCGGAGGGCCTTCCGCCAGAGTTTTTCCTCCGTTCAGCACCAGCACCCGTTCGCACGCCGCCGCTTCGTCGAGATAGCTGGTGCTGATCAGCACGGTCATACCCTCTTTGATCAGCTTATGAATGATCTCCCACAGCTCGCGACGAGAGAGCGGATCGACGCCAACGGTCGGCTCATCCAGCAGCAGCAATTCAGGCGAATGAACAAGCGTGCAGGCCAGGCCGAGTTTTTGTTTCATTCCGCCCGAAAGTTGCCCGGAGAGCCGCGTCTGAATTGGGTCCAGGCCGGTCATCTCCATCAGGTTCGCGTACTGCGTCCGCCTGGTCTCGGCCGTGACCCCGTGCAGGTCGGCGTAGAGGTCCAGATTTTCCCGCACCGTCAGATCGTCATACAAACCAAATTGCTGCGGCATGTAGGAAATCCGCGACTGGATCGCTTGCGGGTCCTTGGCCGCGTCGAAGCCAAGTACACTGACAGTGCCGCGATCGGCCTTCATCAGTCCGGCAAGCAGGCGTAGCAGCGTTGTCTTGCCGGCTCCGTCCGGGCCGGCCAAAGCGGCGAGACCACCCTTGCGGATGGAGAACGAAACGTTGTCGAGGGCGAGCACCGCTTCCCCGGTCTCACGGCGAAACGATTTGCTAACGCCATCCAGATGCAAGGCGGCGGAGACGGCTTCCGCCGTCATTTCGACGACGCCTGTTGCGTCATTGTCTCCCAGCCTCCGCCCAACGCCTTGTAGAGAGTGACGAGATCGACCGCGATCGCCTGATCGCTCACCGCCAGTTCGTCGTCGGATTGATAGAGCGACCGCCGCGCATCGAGGACGTCGAGAAAGTTGACGCGTCCTTTACTATACATCGCCTCGGCCATCCCCAGCGAGCGCTGGTTTTGCGCCACCTCGACGGCGAGCGCCGCGTGACGGTTCTGCTCCCGCGCATAAGCCACGATGCCGTTCTCGGCTTCTTGCAGCGAAGTCAACGTGACTTTCTCGTAGGTCGCCAGCGCTGCCTCCTGCACGGCGGTTTGCGCTCGCACTTCCGCGCGCACCCGGCCGAAATCGAGAATCCGCCATTGCACGCTGGGACCGACCGACCAGAACAGACTACCGGGCACGAACCATTTGCTGGCGCTGACGGTTAGCGCCCCGACGTCACCGGTGAGCGAAAATTTGGGGAACCATTCCGCGGTCGCCACGCCGATGCGGGCTGTCTCGGCCGCCAGTTGCCGTTCAGCCTGACGCACGTCCGGACGGCGGCGCAGCAGATCGGACGGCAATCCGATCGGAATTTCCGGCGGCACCGGCGGCACCGGCGAAACCGGCGAAAGCTCGGCCACCAGTTCGCCCGGTTGCTGGCCGAGCAGGACCGCTATCCCGTACATCGCCTTCCGCACGGCGGTATCGAGCGGGGGAATCGCCGCCTGCGTGCTCGCGAGCAAGGCGGTGGCCCGCGTGAGGTCGAGTTCGCTGGTGACCCCGCTTTGAAAACGCGCGCGCGTGAGTTCCACCGCTTCCTCCTGAAGCTTGCGGTCGCGCACCGCGATCTCCAGCCGGCGTTGGCCGCCGCGCAATTCGACATAATTCCGCGCGACTTCGGCCAGCAGGGTCAGCATCACATCGTTGCGCGCCTCGGTCGCTCCTTGCCATTCCGCGGTGGCCGCTTCGAGCGCGCGACGCTTGCCGCCGAACACGTCGATTTCCCAGGAGGCGTCGAACCCGGCGTTATAGACGTTGTATTCGAAGGGAAAATTCGCCGGCAGCGGCAGCGATCCAATGAGCGGTTGGTTCCTGCTTTGTAACTGTCTGGCGTAGGAACCGGTGGCATCGATCGTGGGCGCGAAATCGGCCACGCTCATGCTTCGAACCGCGCGGGCCTGGCGCAGGCGGGCTTCGGACACGCGCAAATCCAGGTTCGTTTTCACCGCCCGTTCGATGAGCGAGTTCAATTCGGCATCGTTGAACGAGGTCCACCACGACGAAGCCGCCGCCGCGTTGTCGCCCAGCCCATTTGTCACCGGTGAGGTCCAGGCGGCCGGAGCGTGGCCTTCGGACGGGTGATAATCCGGGCCTACCGCGCAGCCCCCCACAGTGATCGCCGCCGCCAGGCTGAGGATTTTCGTCCACATGCTTACCGCTGACCCTGGTTCGCGACCGGCTGCAATTCCAGCGCCACCGTCGCGGGCATGCCAAGACGCAGGTCGTCGTTTGGGTCCCGCACAAAGACGCGAATTTCATAAACCAGGCTGGAGCGCAGCTCCTCGGTCTGCACCGCTTTCGGGGTGAATTCGGCGACCGACGAAACGAAACCGATCCAACCCTGGAACGTCTGGCCGGGAAAACCGTCCGCGGTGATCGCCGCTTTCGTGCCTGAGTGAATCCTCCCCAGATCGGTTTCGGAAACATAGGCCCTGATCCATTTCGGATTCGTGATGGCAAGGTTGAAAATCGGTCGTTGCGGTGACACCATCTCGCCAGGCTCCAGCAGCCTGGAGCGCACCACGGCATCGGTCGGGGAGATAAGTTCGGCATCGGCGAATTTAAGATGCAACAGATCAAGTTGAGCCTGGTCGGCCCGCAGTTGTGCCTCCGCCTGGGCGATGTCCTCCGGCCTCGGGCCGATCGAGGACAAATCGAGGGCTTTTTCCTCCACCGTCAACCGCGCCCGCGCCACGCTCAGCGCGGCTTTGGCACCGTCGAGGTCTTGCTGGCTGATGGCCCGCCCAGTGGTCAGACTCCCCAACGCCGACAACCGCCGCCAGATCTGATCGGCATTGACCACGTCTGCTTTCGCCGAAGCGACATTGGCGACAGCCTGGGCGATTTCTTCCGGGCGGCTGCCGTGATGCAGCTTTTGCACGATCGCCTGCTGCGCCTCCAAGGTGGCTTGCGCGGTTGCCGCTTCAGCTTTCAGCCGGCTCGTGTCCGGCCGGGCCAGAACCTGCCCGTTGGTGACCCGGTCCCCCTCCTGGACCAGCACCTCGGCGATCCGTTCGCTGTCGTTGAAGGCGAGTTCGACCTGGCGTAAATCGACGTTACCATAGAGCAACAATCGGTTCGGGTCGGCGGTTGATTGCTCCCAATACCGCATCAGCCCGAAGCCAATCGCCAGAACGGCCAAAGCGACGAGGCCGGCGACCAGGGCTTTTTTCTTGCCGGACCAGCCGGTCCGCGTGGGCGGATCCGGCGGAGTGGGGGGAGCTGTTTGGGCGGGGCTAACCGGTTGGCCGGGCGGCGCCAACTGGACGGGAGCGAGACTCGTGCTCTCCTTGCCGCCGCCCGAAACCACCTCGTCCATCGACGGACTCTCGACCTTCATGTCCATGACGGACTCGAGACAATTTCACGGCGGAGAACGATGAGTGTGGCGTTGGCCGGAGTGCCTCCGGCGTCAACCTTTGTACAAGCGTCATCAAGAGCGCGCGGAAGGGACGAAAATGACCCGGCGGTCATCACCTTGGGAATACTCCATGCCAGATTGCCGGGATCGCCTTGATCCATCCGTGCCCCCGTTCATCAATGCAACCGCTGTAATGCATCCGCTGTGGGCGTGTTCTTTCCATGGTAATCGCCAAAAGAGGGCACGGGCACCCTCGGAATCTACTCAAACCATTCCGGGCAACGGCCATCCTGGCCGGCCGAGTCGACAAGAACAGTCCGAACGATCGGGCCAACGCGAACAGCGCGGTCGGCCTTCGGCGGCACTGAGTACTTTCCGAGGTTGCGCTGACGCCCTCTCGTCAGGTATTTCCGCGGCTGTGTCGTCCTCTCCAGGCAGTAGCAACGATGTCCGCGGAAACGAGCCTTGCGTCCCCAACCCTTCCGCCAGACAGCGGAAGCGTGATCGCCCGGGTTCGTACCGTCATGTGGTCGCATAAGTGGCTCCGCGCGACCTCGCGCTGCTGACGCCGCGTGAAATGGGCGAGGCCGATCGTTACGCGGTCAGCCACGGCATCGACGGGGCCGAACTCATGGAAACCGCCGGACGGGCGGTCGCGGATGCCGTGCGGGCGCGATGGTCCAGGCGGCCGGTCGCCGTTTTATGCGGACCAGGCAACAATGGCGGCGATGGCTTCGTCGCGGCCCGTCATCTCCTGGCGGACGGCTGGCCGGTAAGGCTGGCGTTGTTGGGATCGCGCACCGATCTGAAAGGCGACGCCGCGCACCACGCGGGCCTGTGGACCAGCGCCGTCGAGCCGCTGTCTCCCGCCATTCTCGACGGCGCCGGCATCGCGATCGATGCGATCTTCGGGGCCGGTCTGTCGCGACCCGTGGACGGCGTCGCGGCGGACATGATCAAGGCGCTGAAAGCGAGCAAGATCCCCATCTGCGCCATCGACGTGCCAAGCGGAGTCGATGGCGCCACGGGCGAGGTACTGGGCGACGCCGCGCCCGCCGAACTGACCGTGACGTTCTTTCGTAAGAAGCCCGGGCATCTGTTGTTTCCTGGGCGTTTCGTTTGCGGCTGCGTGGAACTGGCGGACATCGGCATTCCCGCTTCGGCGCTGGAGGCCATCGCACCGCGGACATTTGAAAACGGACCGGAGCTCTGGCTTGATCGCTTCCCATGGCCGCGGCTTGACGGGCACAAGTACGGGCGCGGTCATGCTTTGGTCCTTGGCGGCGAAACGATCACGGGCGCGAGCCGATTGACGGCGCGCGGTGCGATGCGCGTCGGTGCCGGCCTCGTTACGCTCGCGGCACCCGCACCGGCATGGGCGATTTATGCGGCGGCGCTCACCGGTGTCATGGTGCATCGCTTCGAAGGCGCGGCGGGTTTCGGTGAGATCCTCGCCGATGAACGGAAAAACGCGATCGCGATCGGGCCTGGCGCGGGGGTTGGGTCAGAGACCAAAGAATATGTCCTCGCCGCGCTGGCGACAAAACGCGGCGTCGTGATCGACGCCGATGCGATCTCGTCATTCGCGGACTCACCTGAACACCTGTTCAATGCCGTCGCGGGTCGATGCGTCCTGACCCCACACGAGGGCGAGTTCAAACGCCTGTTCAATTTCACCGGCGACAAGTTGAGCCGGACCCGGCAAGCCGCGGCGATGAGCAAGGCCGTCATCCTGCTGAAAGGCGCCGACACCGTCATCGCCGCACCGGATGGCCGCGCGATCATCAATGCCAACGCCCCGCCGCAACTGGCGACCGGTGGCAGCGGCGACGTTCTGACCGGCTTCATCGCGGGTTTGCTGGCGCAGGGAATGGATGCGTTCGAAGCGGCGGCGGCGGGGGTCTGGCTGCACGGCGAGGCGGCCTCGGCCGTCGGTCTTGGCCTGATCGCGGAGGATCTGCCCGACGCACTGCCGGCTGTGCTGCAACGGCTCCACGGCGGTCTGACCGCGAATTGATGCGCTGGCCGATCTCCGCGCCGGCCGGTTTGAGGGCGCCGCGGTTCTCGTGCCGTGACCGGCGTGTCCGTCAGGTCATGCCAGTTCGGCCGATGGGTGGCTGCCGTAGTGCTCCATGTGATGCATCGCCGCCTGGTCGGCATGAAACAGAGCATGCTCGGTGTGTTTGAGCGCCTCTCTGGTCGCATGGTTGGCTCTGACGAAGTGCTCGGCGTCGCTGTGTTTCTTCGCCTGCTCATGATGTCGCGCCGCGGCGTCATGGTGATCGGCGGCGATGGCATGGTGCTCAGTGACGGTAAGGATTATCGGCGATGCCACCGCCGTTGATACGGAGGACTCCTCGGACGAACGGCTGAGATAGGTTGGCAATGGATTCCCCTCATGCGCGGCATAAAGCGCGCTCGCGGCCTGCCCATGTTCCAGCGCGCGCAGGGCATGACCGTGAGCGGTCAGCGCCTGATGCGCGGCGTGGGCGTAGTCCTTGCCAACCTGGTAGTGCCGCGACGCTTCGCGATGGAATTGCGCCGCCTGTTGGTGATGCGCGGCCGCGGCCGCATGGTGCACCGATGTTTGTTGCGAGTCGGTCATGGCCGTCCTTTTTCAAAGCGTCATTCGTCGCGGGCACAGTATCGCCTTCCCGATTGTCGTCTCAGGGCCGGAAAGTACTCATATCGTGGAAGGTCGCATCGAACGGGAAGACCAGCGCGCTTAACATCTGACTCTACCGTACTTCGTCATGGTCCGGCCTGGCCGGACCATCCGCATCAACGCGATGGTGAGAGTGATGGTCCGGCCAGGCCGGACCATGACGGGGAACCAGGGGCATGGGTCGATGGTTAAGCGGGCTGGTATTATAGGTATATTCCGAGACTATCCCCGAACCGGCGTGCCGATCATCCTCTGCCGACATCAACGGCCCGAGCATCGTCCGATCAGTTGAGCGGGTGACAGCCAGGCAGCGGAGAGTCTCATGGGATCCCTACACACCGAACGCACGACGCGCGGTCAATTACGACTCGTCTACAACGACCGGATCGTATCCCGTTGGCTGGGTGCCGACGCGACATTTGGGGACGTCAGCGAGGCGCTGTCGGAACTCGCGCCGCGGCATTACGGCCATCCGATCGCGATAGATGTCACGCTGACGGATTTGCCGGCGCATTCTCCATCATTCGACCCCATCCCGGCCTGGTTGAAATATGAAGATGATCCAGGAGCGGAATTTGAGACCACGATGCCGCCAGGCGCTCCGGAACACTCGATACACGTTCGCGGGTGACGTGAGCGTTGACCGTACCCGATGCGACCTCCGTGGAACACAAGATTTCGTTCGTCTGAAGTACACGAACCCCGCCAGCCCTATCAAAGGCTGACCGGGAGCCCGTTCGAACAGGCCTAGGATTCCGTCATGCCCGATCCCGTCATCAATCCCGATGCAACCAAGGTCTGGCTGGTCGGCGGCGGCATCGCCTCCCTGGCCGCGGCCGCGTTCATGATCCGCGACGGCGACGTTCCGGGGCGCAACATCACGATCCTGGAGGAACTCGACAAGATTGGCGGAAGCCTCGATGGTTCGGGCTCGGCCGAGCAGGGCTACATTCTGCGCGGCGGCCGAATGTTCGAAAGCAAGTATCTCTGCACTTACGCGTTGTTTGACTCGATCCCCGCGCTCAGCGGAGACGGTACCGTCACGCAAGGGATATTGGCGTGGAACAAGACCATGCGGACCGAGTCGAAGTCGCGCCTCGTGCGCGATGGCCATCGGGAAACCGCGCCTGAATTTGGCCTGAGCGAAAAGCATATTCTGACCATCGAGCGCCTCGCACTGGAACCTGAAGCGATGCTGGGGCGGACCCGCATCTCCGATCACTTCGACGCCGCGTTCTTCAAAACCAACTTCTGGCTGATGTGGTGCAGCACATTCGCGTTTCAGCCCTGGCACGGCGCGGTGGAGTTCAAGCGCTATCTGGTGCGGTTCGCCCATATGGTCGAGGGCTTCAACCGGCTCAAAGGCATCATGCGGACCGTCTACAATCAGTACGACTCGCTGGTACGGCCATTGCTGAAGTGGCTCGACGAGCGGGGCGTGGTGTTCGAATTAAACACGCGAGTGACCGATCTCAGGCTGACCGAACATGATGGGCGGACCACCGTGACGCGTATTCTGCACGAACGCGACGGCGCCACCGGTGAGATCGTGGTCGCTCCTGGCGATATTGTTCTCGTGACGCTGGGGTCCATGACGGAAGCCTCCAGCCTTGGCGGGATGAACACGGCACCGGCTCTCCACGATAAGTCGTGCGGTGGCGCCTGGAGCTTGTGGGAAAATATCGCGGCCGGCCGGCCAACGTTCGGCAATCCCGCGGTGTTCGCCGATCATATCGATGAGTCGAAGTGGGTGTCGTTCACCACCACGCTGCATGATCCGGCGTTGCTTCGCATCGTCAGAGACTTCACCGGCAATGTGCCCGGCGAGGGCGGTCTGATCACATTTCCGGATTCAGGCTGGCTCGCCTCGATCGTCATTCCGTACCAGCCGCATTTCATTGACCAACCCGCCGATGTCAGCGTGTTCTGGGGCTATGGATTGGCGGTCGATCAACCGGGAAATTTCGTGAAGAAGCCAATGGCGGCATGCACTGGCCGCGAAATCATGACCGAAATTCTGGGACACCTGGGCGTGAGCGAGGAAGCACCGCGGATCCTTGCAACGTCGATCTGTATTCCATGTATGATGCCATTCATCACCAGCCAGTTCCTGCCCCGTGCGAAAGGCGACCGGCCGGATGTGATTCCGGAGGGCTCGCGGAATTTGGCCTTCATGGGACAATTCTGCGAGCTGCCGGACGACGTCGTGTTCACGGTCGAATACTCGATCCGCTCGGCGCAGACCGCGGTCTACCGGCTGCTTGATCTGAAGCGAGAACCCCCGGCGGTTTATAAAGGGGCATTCGATCCGCGTGTCCTGTTCAAGGCCTTCATGGCGATGCACGACCTGCACGCGTAATGGCGGATGTTCGGGATCTTAAGGGTCTGACGAAGCAGGAAGCCGCCAACAGGCTGGCGAAGTCCGGACCTAACACGATGCCGGACGCCAGCGTTCATCCATTGCGAATGGCACTGGAGAAGTTCTGGACGCCGGTGGCGTGGATGCTCGAAGCGGCGGTCGTGCTGCAACTCGTCATGGGCGCTTATGTCGAGGCCGGGATCATCGCCGCGCTTCTGGTCTTCAACGCGGCTCTCGGCTTGTTTCAGGAGGGACGTGCCCAGGCGACGCTGGCCGCGCTGAAGTCGCGGCTGGCGCTGACGGCGACGGTGCGGCGGGACGGCGACTGGAGTTCGGTGCCGGCCGCGGAGCTGGTGAACGGCGACGTGATCAAACTCTCCCTCGGCGGGGTGGTCGCGGCGGATGTAACACTCCTGGACGGGGAAATCCTGCTCGATCAATCCATGCTGACCGGTGAATCGGTTCCGATCGAGGCCGGGGCCGGCGTCAAGACATTCGCCGGGGCGCTGGTGCGGCGTGGTGAGGCGACGGCGGAAGTGACAGCGACCGGCGCGCGCACCAAATTCGGCCGTACGGCGGAACTGATTCGTACCGCGCATGTCGTCAGCGCCCAACAGACGGCGGTGCTGCGCGTGGTACGAAATCTCGCCATTTGCAACGGATTTGTTATCGTGGGGTTGGTCGCATACGCGGCGTTTCGCGGCATGGGTTTGCCGGAAATTGTCCGCCTCGTGCTGACCGCGGTGCTCGCCTCGATCCCGGTCGCGTTGCCCGCGACGTTTACCCTCGCCGCCGCGCTTGGTGCCCGAGCCCTCGCCACCCTGGGCGTCCTTCCGACCCGCCTGTCGGCGGTCGATGAGGCCGCGTCGATGGACGTATTGTGCGCCGACAAAACCGGCACGCTGACCATGAACGCGCTGACCGTAGCGGACGTTCGCGCGATGCCGGGCTCTGACGCGGCGCATGTGCTGACATTGGCCGCACTGGCCAGCTCGGACGCGGGTGAAGATCCGGTCGACAGCGCCATTCGCGCCGCCGCCAAGGGGAAAGCCGCGGCGGATGCTCCGAAACTGATGACATTCCTGCCGTTCGATCCCGCGACGAAAATGTCGGAAGCAACCGTGACGCCGTCCGGGGGTGGCACGCATCGCGTGGTAAAGGGCGCCTTCGCCGTCGTCGCGGCATTGGCCGCCGCCGCCCCAACCGCCGCGGCGGAAGCGGAGACACTGGAAGGCCGCGGCTTTCGGGTTCTGGCGGTCGCGGCGGGGCCGGTGGGGACGATGCAACTGATCGGATTGATCGCGCTCAGCGACCCGCCGCGCGCGGACTCGGCGGCGTTGGTCGCGGAATTACACGGCCTTGGCGTCCGTACCGTGATGGCGACCGGCGACGCGCCGGCGACCGCCGCCATCGTGGCCCATGCGGTGGGGCTGGAGGGCGCCATCTGTCCGCCTGGACCCATCCCCGGTGCCGTCCACCCCGAGACGTTCGCGGTATTCGCGGGCGTCCTGCCGGAGGACAAATTCAATTTGGTCAAGGCGTTCCAAAAGGGCGGCCACACCGTCGGCATGTGCGGCGATGGCGCCAACGATGCGCCGGCGTTGCGGCAGGCGCAGATTGGCATCGCGGTTTCCACGGCAACGGATGTCGCCAAATCGGCCGCCGGTATGGTACTGACCGAGCCTGGACTTGCCGGCATTGTCGCCGCCGTCAAAGAGGGCCGCGTCACATTCCAGCGCATTTTGACCTACACATTGAACTCCATAACAAAAAAGATTGTTCAGGTGCTGTTTTTGGCGGTGGGGTTGCTCATGACCGGGCACGCGATCCTGACGCCGTTGCTGATGGTCCTGATCATGATCGCGGGCGACTTCCTGGGCATGTCGACGACGACGGACAACGTACGGCCATCACCGATGCCCAACGCGTGGCGCATCGGCAACCTGACCCTCGCCGGGGTCGTGATGGGCATTGGTGAACTGGCCTTTTGCACAACTGTTCTGATTTGCGGAGTCTTGCGGATGGGCTACGGCATCGACACGATCAGGACGCTGGCCTTCATCGTCATCGTGTTCGGCAACCAGGCCACCACGTATAACAATCGCGAACGCCACCGGCTGTGGTCGTCTCGCCCGAGCAACTGGCTGGTCGCTTCATCAGTCGCCGATATTTCGATCGCGGCGATCCTGGCGATCTCCGGAGTCGCCATGGCACCGTTGCCTGTCGAGGTCGTGGCCGCCACCCTCGGCGGGGCGATTGTGTTCGCGTTCCTCATGGATTTCGTGAAATTTCCGGTGTTTCGACGCCTTGGCATCGGTTGAGATGTCCGTATCAGATCGCGTGGACAGGATTTGAGTAGTTTCCGAGCCTACCCGCACGGGATGGCCACCGTATAAATTTGATCTGTCTGAACGAGCAGCTCGAAACACGAATCGCCATGGGCTTCCGCCGGTGCGTGCTTAACCAATCCCGCGCGCCAGGCGCCGTTTCATCCGGAAAGGATATCCAATGGAAAAAGTCGATACAGTTGTCGCGGTCTTCGCGAACCACGATGCCGCCGAAGCAGCCGTGAAAAAGCTCGCCGCGTCAGGCCTGGAGATGAAGAATCTCAGTCTGGTCGGCAAGGGATATCATACCGAGGAAAAGGTCGTCGGCTTTTACAACATGGGCGACCGGATCAAATTCTGGGGCAAACGGGGCGCATTCTGGGGCGGCTTCTGGGGCTTGTTTCTTGGTGGCCTGTTCATGACCGTTCCGGTCATCGGGCATGTCGTCGTTCTCGGTTATCTGGCCGCCGTGGCGATTTCGGGGATCGAGAATGCTGTCGTGCTTGGCGGCCTGAGCGCGCTCGGGGCGGCGCTCTACAGCATCGGAATTCCGAAGGACAGCGTGCTTCAATACGAGTCCGACCTGACAGCGGATGATTATCTGGTGATGGCGCACGGTACCACAGAGGAAGTGGCTCGGGCCAAGGCGATCCTTGGTACGGTTAACCCGACACGTCTGGATGTGCATGCCGGCGCGCCAGCGGATCGCCCGGTCCACGCGGCCGTCTGATCGGCGCCAAATCACCGGCGCATCGAACCAGTCACTCAGACAAAACAGGAGCATGCGATGTTGTGGACAGCATCGGGGATCGAGGGCTACGCGATCCGGGCAAGCGATGGCGGAATTGGCACGGTCATCGATTTTTTATTCGCCGATGACAGTTGGCTCGTGCGTTGGGTGGTCGTCGATACGGGCAATTGGCTTTCCGGCCGGAAAGTACTTCTGCCCCCCACGGTTCTTGGCCACCCCGATCCGGCGACACGTGAATTCCCGGTCAGATTGACCATGCAACAGATTAAGGACAGCCCGGAACTCGCTTCCGACCGGCCAGTGTCGCGGCAAGATGAGACCAATATTTATGGCTATTACGGATGGCGTCCGTATTGGGGTGAGGGCTTTTTCATGGGCGGCTATCGCTATACCGGTGACGACTGGGTCGGAACACAAGCCCTGGGCGCCAGCGAGCACGAGAGGGAAATCGCCAATACAAGGCTGAACGATGGCGATCCGCACCTGCGCGGCGTCGCGGAGGTGACCGGATACCATATTCACGCGACCGATGGCGAGATCGGTCATGTCAAGGACTTCCTTTTGGAAGAAGCCGACTGGAGTATCCATTATCTCGTTGTCGATACGATGAACTGGTGGCCAGGGAAGCAAGTCCTGATATCGCCGGCTTCAGCGCACGACATCAATTGGCCGGGCCGGCTGGTGAACCTGAACGTCGATCGTCAGAAGGTCAAAAGCAGCCCCGACTACAACGAAATGACGACGGTCGACCGGAATTATGAGCGACGTTTCCATAATCACTATGGTGAGATTCGGGCACCTGGCGAGCCCTGATCGAGCGTTCTGTCCGGCGGACCATCACGGTAGGTTTGTTTCCGAATCTCGCGCCTGGCCGCCTGATATGCTACACTGCAACGCGCTTCTGGCCTGGCGATAGGGGTGAATTGTCATGAGCGAGGCCATCGTCGTCTTCAACGCGGGCTCCACCAGCCTGAAATTCGCCGCCTATGAGATCGGCGAGGCCCAGGAACTGAAGATGGGGGCACTGAAGCTGCTTCGCGTGGGCCGGATCGACAGCATGCGGGGCGATCCGCATTTCATCGTCAAAGACGCGGCCGGCAAACCGTTGGTCGCGCATGAATGGGGCGAGGGTCACGCGATCGACCACCGGACCGCGCTGCATTTCGTCATCACGTGGCTGGAAGCCAATCTCGCCGATACCAAAGTTGTCGCGGGCGGTCACCGGGTGGTGCTTGGTGGCGTACGTTTCGAGGCGCCGGTGCTGATCGACGGCGACGTGATGAACTACCTCGATTCGCTGGCGGAAATGGAGCCGTCGCATCAGCCGTTCAACGTGCGCGGAGCCCGCGCGTTCGCCGGCGCTTTCCCGGGCCTGCCGCAGGTCGCCTGTTTCGACACCTCATTCCACCGTACCATGCCAGCGGTGGCGCAGATCTATGCGCTCCCGAAGGACGTGCGTGATGCCGGCGTGATGCATTGGGGCTACCACGGAATCTCCTACGACTACATCAGCCGGCAGGTGCCGAAATTTGCCCCCGCGGCACGGCGGGTGATCGCGGCGCATCTCGGCGGCGGCGCCAGCCTGTGCGCCATGCTGGACGGGCACAGCATCGAGACCACGATGGGCTTCGGCGCGGAGTCCGGTCTGCCCATGGCGACCCGCTCGGGCGACGTGCCTTCGGATGCGTTGTTCTATCTGTTGCGCCACAAGCTGTTCGACGACGTTTCGCTGGAGAAAATGTTATACGAGCGCGCGGGCCTACTGGGCTTGTCAGGCATAAGTGGCGACATGCGGGTGCTGTCGGAGAGCGCGGATCCGCGGGCGGCCGCGGCGATCGAGTATTTCGTCTACGCGATGAAGAAGTACGTTGGCGCCTATGTTTCGGTGCTCGGCGGGCTGGACGCCCTGGTGTTCACTGCTGGCATCGGTGAGAATTCCGCTGAGGTGCGGGCGGCGCTTTGCGACAGCCTGGCATGGCTTGGCGTGAAGCTGGATAAGCCGGCGAACGCCGCTGGCGGGCCACGGATTTCCGCGCCGGACAGTGGCGTGTCCGTCTGGGTTATCCCCACCAACGAAGAACTGATGATCGCGCAACACACGCTCGCGCTGATCCGCCCTTCAGTATCATCCGGTACCCAGAATCGGTGAAGCGCGACACATCGCCCTGTCATTGCGAGCGAAGCAACGCCATCTCTCAGTCCGACTGATGGAGATTGCTTCGCTCCGCTCGCAATGACAGGGGAGCGCGAGCTGACTCGCGCTTCGGCGATAGCGCAAGGAACGATCAACGGCCGGCGGGCAAAGCTTCCAACGCTCTTTTCGTCTGGATTTTCGCGGTGCCCAAGAAATCGAGAACCACCCGGCCGGCGACCTTGCCATGATCAGGCCGATTGAAGATCTCGTTGATCGCCGCCAGCGGCTGTCACTCGATGTCGGCCTTGACCTTGCCTTCGGCCGCGTCTGCCTGGCGCTTCGTCTGAGTACTTTCCGAGTCTGGCTTCGCGACGCCCGGAACGATATTGCGACGCTTGCTGAGGCTCGCGCGGGCACTCGGAAATTCACGATGTCTCGCCGGTCTCGCCAGCGCGACAGAAGCTGCGTGGCGTTGCCTCCGCGAAACTGAGCCGATCATCGTGGACCATCAACAACCACGACAGGCGAATTGATGCGTGACGAGGCGATTTGCTCAAACCGACAGGAACCCAACGATATGTTCAGAAAATCTCTATTGACCGTGGCCGTGGCCAGTCTGGCCCTCGGCGCGCTTCCCCCGAGCCCGCCGGCTCACGCCGCCGTCGCGGTCAAGGCCGGCATCCTCACCTGTCATGTGGGAAGCGGATATGGTTTCGTCTTCGGTTCCTCTCGCCACCTCAACTGCACGTACCAAAGTGGCGGACGAATTGAACATTACACCGGCGACATCTCGAAATGGGGCGTCGATATCGGCTATCTGCAAAGTGGCGTGCTGGTCTGGGCTGTACTCGCGCCGACCACCGATCTCGCGCCTGGCGCTTTGAGTGGCGAATACGGCGGTCTCACCGCCGGCGCGGCCGTTTCGGTTGGCGCGGATGCCAACGCGTTGATCGGTGGCTCAAACCGCGAAATTTCGCTGCAACCGTTCAGCGTTGGTGGAGAAAAGGGCCTCAACGTGGCGGCCGGCATCGCATCGATTACGTTGCGTTCACGGCGCTAGTACCCACAATCGCTGAAGCGCGACACACATACGCTGTCATTGCGAGGAGCGGAGCGGCCCTCCGTTCAAGCCGGAGGGCACGCGCGGCAATCTCCCAGTCCCACTGATGGAGATTGCTTCGCTTCGTTCGCGATGACAGGGGCCGGCCGATAATTCGCGGACCGGGTTGCTCCAGGGAAAGCGCGTGCCGCCGTCACGCGACTTCCGGATCGAACACGAAAATCAGCGTCGCGAGCGGCGGCAACAGCAGCCGTAGCGACCATCCGAAGCCGTGCATTGGCGGCGACTCCGCATGCACTTCGCCGGCATTGCCGAGACCGCTACCGCCATAGTCGCGCGCGTCGCTGTTGAAACGCTCCCGGTAACGCCCAGGGCGCGGCACGCCGATCCGGTAGTCATGCCGCGGCACCGGCGTGAAGTTACAGACGACCACCACGATCTCGTGCGGGTCGCGGCCGAGGCGTAGAAAGGAAAGCACGCTGTTCTCGGCGTCATTGGCATCGATCCAATGAAATCCCTCGGGATCGGTGTCGAGGACGTGCAGCGCCGGCAGCTCGCGGTAGAGCCGATTGAGATCGCGGATCGTGCGCCGCACCCCGGCATGGTCACCATTCGCGAGCAGATGCCAATCGAGTGAGTGGTCGTGGTTCCATTCCCGCTCCTGCGCGAACTCGCCGCCCATGAACAGCAGCTTCTTGCCGGGATGCGTCCACATGAAGCCGTAATAGGCACGGAGATTGGCGAACCGCCGCCAGCGGTCGCCGGGCATTCTGGCGAAGAGTGCACCCTTACCGTGCACCACCTCGTCATGCGACAGTGGCAGGATGAAGTTCTCGTGGAAGCCGTAGATCAGTCCGAAGGTCAGCTCATTGTGGTGGTATTTGCGGAAGATCGGGTCGTTCGCCATGTAGCGCAGTGTGTCGTGCATCCAACCCATGTTCCATTTGTACCCGAACCCAAGCCCGCCGAGATAAGTCGGACGTGACACCATCGGCCAGGCCGTCGACTCTTCGGCGATGGTCGTGGCACCGGAATTGAGGCCGAACACGAGCTCGTTGGTGCGGCGCAGGAAGTCGATCGCCTCGAGATTCTCGCGCCCGCCGAATTTATTCGGGACCCATTCGCCGTTGGGCCGACTGTAATCGAGATACAGCATCGAAGCCACGGCATCGACGCGCAGACCGTCGATGTGGAACTCCTCGATCCAGTACCGCGCATTCGTCATCAGGAAATTGGCGACCTCGCGCCGGCCGAGATTAAAAACATAGGTGTTCCAATCCGGCTGAAAGCCTTGGCGCCGGTCGGCGTGCTCATAGATCGCCGTGCCATCGAAGCGCGCGAGCCCATGCGCATCCGTGGGGAAGTGACTGGGCACCCAATCGAGCAGCAGCCCGATGCCGGCCGCGTGGCAGGCGTCGACGAAAAAGCGGAAATCGTCGGGCGTGCCGAACCGGCTGGTCGGTGCGAACAAACCAATGGGTTGATAGCCCCACGAACCGTCGAAGGGGAACTCGGCCACCGGCAGCACTTCCAGATGCGTGAAGCCCATCTCGAGGACATAAGGCACCAGTTCGGCCGCCAGTTCGCGCCAGGTGAGAAACCGGTCGCCTTCCTCGGGCTTGCGGCGCCACGAGCCGAGATGCACTTCGTAGATCGCGATCGGCGCACTCCGGTCGTTACTACGCCAGCGTTGCTCGAGCCAGGCATTGTCGCTCCAGGCGTGACGCGACGGTGCGACGATGCGCGAGGCCGTGCCAGGCGGCCGCTCGCACGCCGCCGCATAAGGATCGGCCTTGCGAGGCAACAATTCGCCGCCGGGTCCGACGATCTCGTATTTGTAGAGATGTCCCTCGCCAAGGCCGGGCACGAAGATCTCCCACACGCCAGAGCCCAGACGCAGCCGCATCGGGCATCGCCGCCCGTCCCAATCGTTGAAATCGCCGACCACGCTGACCCGGCGCGCGTTGGGGGCCCACACCGCGAAGGCGACGCCGTCCACGCGGTCGATCTCGCGGCAATGAGCGCCCATCACCTTATAGGCCTCGAGATGGCGACCCTCGGCGAGCAGATGGATATCGAGATCGCCAAGTATTGGCGGGAAGCCATAGATGTCGTCGAACTCGACCGGCCCGCGATCGGTCTCGGCGCGCAGGCGGTAGGGGAAGCGTGAAGCGGCGGCGATCGCGCCCGAGAAGAGTCCATCTGGGTGGACAAGCGGCAGTTCCCCGGCGACCGCGCCACTGTCGCGCCGCGACACAAAGACGCGCCGCGCCCATGGCAAGAAGGCGCGCACGTACACTCTGCCGCCCGCCTGATGCATGCCGAGATACCCGAACGGGTCGCCGTGGCGCGCCTCAAGGATCGCGCGGGCTGGCGCGCTAAGCGCCGCCATGGACCGGCTCGTCCGCATCCTGCGAAAACACCACGACCGTATACGGCCCGATACTGATTGTCCCGGAGCACGGCAGTCCGTCGACCGCTGCTTCCCGCGCTTCCACATCAGGCGTGGAATGATTGGCGAAATTCGGGCCGTAGTTATACGAATCGCTGTTAAATCGCGTTTTCCATAGTCCGGCCCGCGGAAAACCGATGACGCAATCGTCGTGGTTTTGATTTCGCATATTCACCACCACGATGACGCTATCGGTTGGGCCTGATTTATCCCAGCGGTGGAAAGCAAGGATTTTGGAGTCTTCGTCGAAGTGACAGACCTGGACATTTTGACCGCACAACCCCCGCGTCAGACCCGGCAGATTGCGCCGTAGCGCGATCAAATCCCGGTACATTCCGAGAATGCCGCGTTGGTCCTCAGCCCGTGACCAATCGATCGGAACTTTGTCCTGGAACCACCGATCTTCGAGCAATTCCTGGCCTTCGAAAATCATCGGGATACCCGGTGATGTGAGCACGAGAGCACCGCCCAACGTAGAGCGTTTTTTGGAAAACCAGCTGTCCACCTTGCCTGGCCAGATCTCCTCCGGCACGCGGGCCCTTCCGTTGGCGACCTCATCGTGCGATTCGGTAAAAATGACCCGCCGAAAGACATCCGGGTCATAGCGATATTCAATCGCTTTACTGACCGCCCCAAGATCGCGGGCGTTATCATCAGGGGTGATTACGGCCTGGCGAATGGGGTTTACAAACTCGCTGTCCCATTGCGCATTGAAGCCCGCGCCACCTGCCCCAATCTCTTTGATGAGCCGGGCGTTATTGTGCATACCTTCGGCGATGCTGATTTTGCCCGGAAATTTTTGTTCTATTTCGTCATTGACCCACTGCATCAGGCTCCAGCCCTCGGGAATGTCAGTGTCCGGATCCCCATCCTTACCCTCAATATTCCGAATATAGGGTACCATGTCCCAGCGTAAGCCATCGGCGTGGTACTCCTCGAACCACATCAGAGCGTTATCGCGAATGTATTGGCGCACTTCACCCCGGCCGTAATCAGGGCGTGTCTCGCCCCACGGTGTTTTCGACCGGCGATCATTGAAAAAGTAGATGCCGCCTTTCTCGTTTTCGCTCCAACCGTCAAACTGCCACATATCAAGATCCGAGGGACCGAAGTGGTTGTAAACGACGTCCATGATGACGGCGATACCGTGCTCATGGGCCGCTTTGACAAACTGCTTAAGTCCGTCCGGTCCGCCGTAAATGCTCGCGACGGCAAACGGATGACAGGGATTGTACCCCCACGAAAAGTCGCCCGCGAACTCCGCGACCGGCATCAGCTCCACGGCGTTGATCCCCAGTTCCAGGAGATAGGACAATTTTTCCATCGCGCCATCGAACGTGCCCGGGAGCCCCTCCGCTTTGGCGTTGAACGTACCGATGTGCATTTCATAAATGATCAGTTCATTCCCGGTGGGCATATGAAACTTGTCACCACCCCAGTTGAATTCCCCGGGATCGTAGACAACGCCATTGCCCGCTGAACTGGTCACCTTTCTGGCATAAGGGTCGATACGTGTGAGCGCACCAGCCGGACCGTGAATGAGGTATCGGTATTCGTCCCCGGTTTTTGCCTTTGACACGTCAGTCGACCAGTAGCCATTCTCCTCGTTGGACAATGGCGTCGCGGTCTCGTTCCAGTCATTGAAGGTTCCGCTCACGTAAACCGTTTCAGCATGGGGCGCCCATACGCGAAACGTCGCGCCATTCGCACCCGGTATAGCGCCCATGCCTGGATGAATCATGGTCATGTCTCCGACGGACTTTGGGTTTCCGGCGTCATTGCCCCAGCCCAGACCTCAGTGTTGATCGTGATCCCGGTGCTGGTCGTCCTGTTGTCCGTGACCCTGGCAAGACTGGTCACGACCGTCCCAGCCGCGATCACCGCGATCCGGCGCGAAGATGCAACCGGTGACGGCACGTGAAAGCAGCGGCAGAAGTATCGTCAGCGGCTTCATCACGTTACCCTTTACCAACAAAATAAGAGTGTCCTTGGGGCACGCGGCCTATGAGCCCGGCGCGAGGCTCGCCGCGTCGACGGGTTACGCCAACCACGTGTCCCCCCGCCGCCGTTCGCCGTTACCGCGGCAACTTCAGCACGGTGATATCGACGACCCGGTTACCTTGTTCGTCAACCTCATTCGCCGTCGCCATTTGTTGCCTGCGTTCGCCAGTCCAGCTGGTGGCGATACTGGAAGCCGGCACTCCCGCGGCGATCAGCGCATCGCGCACCGCGTCAGCGCGGCGCCGCGACAGAGCCTCGTTCGCGGGCGGGGCGCCGATGCGATCCGTTTTGCCGATCACCGTCACTCGCGCTGGTCCCTCGGCGGCCACGAGCCTGGCCACGCTCCTGATGATGCTGTCCGCCTGGTCTTTGACCTGGGAACTGCCGGCCTCGAAATAAATCTGGTACCAGGCGCCGGCCTGTTCGGCACCGGGCGCCGGGGCGGCTGGCTTTTCTGGTGGCGAGCAGCCAGACGCCGTGGCGAGCGCGATGGCGGCGGCCAGGGTTGTTAAGACATTCGTAGATCGAAACATCACGCTCTCCATTATTTGGCGCCGCCGCCCCGCCATCGAGCGGTCTCGCGCGAGATAGCCCTCAATTCGACAACGCGGTGCCGATCAGTGGGATGGCGCGCCCCTTGTCGCCATCTTCAAGGGTATGGAACGCGTCCCTGATCCGGGCAACCAATGGGTCGTCGCTCGGCGCGCTCACCTTATCGGGTGAAACCGAACCGCCGAGGGCCCGGGTTTCCGCCATTTCCAACGATTGCCGCGCTTCCCCGGTGCGGCCCGCGATGAGCAAGGCGCGGGCGGACCGCGAATAATCGCGCGGCATGCCGCTCAGGCCGGCCGGTAGGTTCGAGGCCACGTTCAATCTGTCGGCGGGCGAAATATTGCTTGCCTTGTCAGAGCGCGGCGGTGAGTCGCCTCTGCCGGGTGGATCGCCCGTCAACATGACTTTGCTCAGGTCGAGCGGTAGCGCCTGGGCCAAGGCCGACACAGCGGCCATGCCAAGAAGCACGGCGCCTGCCAGATCAACGAAACGCATGGGAGATCCTTCCGACGCGGGCTCGCAGCCATGCCCGGTTACCGGTCATCAGGGTGCATGCTTGTCGGCGGCTCTCTCGATGCCCATCAGCGCGGCGATCGCAACCTGGCGCGCGAACGGTGCGGACCTGGCAATCGTGTGGGTGAAGGATGGCATGATGTTACCCTTTCTGGATTGTGGGATCGAGACGTGGTCTGTCCAGATCGCGCAAGTCGGGACGCGCTCCATTGCTTTTACCGATTACTTCTTCAGGACATCCCGCACGGCGGCCTGCAAACCGCCGATGGCATTCTGGAATTTGCCCTCAACGAGGCCGGCATCGCCGTCAGCCCGCGACTTCGCATCGCCGGTGCCTTGCCATGCGACGGGAAACGCGGCACGTGCCACCCGTTGAATGTTTGATCCATCGCCGCCGTTTCGGGCGGCGGAGATCGCGAACCGGACCAATTCGGGAATCGACTTCGACCCGGTCTTCGCCATGACCGCGGCGCGGTGATTTTCGACGGTGCGTTGGCTGATGCCGAGTTCCCATGCGATGATTTTATTGGCGCGGCCGGCCAGGACCATGTCCATGACCTCACGCTGCCGGAGTGTCAGACTCGCGACGCGACTCGCCACGGACTCCGGCGCGGCGAACAGTGCGGGCAGCACGCCCCCCTCCTCACGTTGGGACATCTCGCCACATTGACGGCGCAGCACCTGAACGTTCTCGAGAGCCGCTCTCAGTTCAGTTTCCCGCTTTGCCAACGCACGATCGGAAGTCGCGTCCTGCCCGTATTCCGGCCGTGCGAATGAAAGGATGTTTGATGGCGATGCGATGATTGGTTTCGGATGACACACGGTCATGGCGTCAGTCCTTCCTGGTCTGGACATTGTCGACGAGCAAAATTGCGCGGGGCGGCAACACATGGCATTGACACAGGTCAACTATGTCTGGTACCCGACAGAATATATGTCTGGTAGCAGACAGAAAAATTTTACAGTTCCGGGCGCTCCCGTCTCCGGCTTGTTATTGGGACGAATTCAGTCCCCGCGGCGCCCGTCTCTGCAACTATGGGTTGTTCTCGCCTCCATCCCTCCCTGGGAGAACCAGCAATGCCTGAAGAGCCTTGCATTATCCAAATGAACATCGATCGTTATCGCGCGGTGCCGCGCGGTCACCTGGCCGCAAAGCAGCGTGCTCGCATCGAGCAATTGCTCGCCGAAGCGAACAACCATTTCGCTGAAGCGATCCGTCAATTGGCGCGAGCAATTGATCCGGACCAGTGGGACCCCGCCGCCGGTCAGGCTCTTTCGTAAGACGTGCCAGGCGAGGTCGCGGCCCGGAGCGGCAACTCAACCAGGTGCGACGTTCGTGTGGCGATCGTGCCACCCCGCGGCAGTGATCAAAGGGAGCAATAAGTTGGACATCAGCCCTGACTTCGTCGGCCCGCATGTCAACCGATTGCTCGGTTTGCTGACGCGAGTGGATTACCTGCGGCTCCGTCCCCATCTGCAATCCGTTGTGCTGGAGTACCGGAAGTCGCTTTACGAAGCCAACACTCTGATCGGATTCGTCTGGTTCATCGAGACCGGCGTCGGCTCTTTGGTGAACGTCATGGAAAATGGCGATGCCGCCGAGGTCGGAACGATCGGCAACGAGGGAATCGTGGGGCTGCCACTGCTTCTGGGCGACAACCGGGCACCGACCAGCGTTTATGTCCAGGTCCCTGGTATCGGTCTCCGAATGAATGCGGCTCTGTTCGTCAGGGAGATGGCGGAAAACGCTTCAATGCGAAAAGTGATGCTGCATTACGCGCACGCTTTCTTCAACCAGGTCGCGCAATCCGCCGCGTGCAATCAATTTCATTCGCTGCGGCAGCGGTGTTGCCGATGGCTGTTGATGACCCATGACAGAATGCAGGCGGACGAATTTTTGCTGACGCAAGAATTTCTGGCGATGATGCTGGGGGTGCAGCGGACCGGTGTTTCCGCCGTGGCGGGCGCGCTGCGACGAGAGGGCATGATCCGGTACAGGCGCGGCAATGTCACGATCCTCGATCGCGCCGGTCTCGAACGGCAGTCGTGCGAATGTTACGGCATTTCGGCAACGGAGTTTGATCGGCTGCTGAGTGATCGGCAAATCCACGGTGTCCACCAGGCGGCATTGTGACGCTGCCGGCTCATTCATTGTCGCGCATCGCGGCGGCCAACTCCCGCAACAGGCGCAGCGGCTCCACGCCGCGCGCGATCTGATCGGACGCCCGCGCCATCGCGACGCGCGCGTTCGCCAGGTCGGGCCATCCCGGCTGGAGAATTCGCCGCGCTCCGTCAAGATAGGCGTTGATCGCGGTCATCGGCTCACTCAACTCATGCGCCAGCACATCAAGTATGTCCGCGCAGTGCCGGCATAGGCCGCTTCCGGCTCGCGCGACATCGGAATGCACCTCGGTGACGAGCCAGGAGCGGTGGTCCCCCTCGCTGCTCAACGTCCAATTGTTTACCGCGATGACCAGGCCGCCATCGGCGTGACGATGCACAAGCCCACCGCTCCAATGTCGCCGCGACACCAGGATCGCTTCAATTTCCGGCGGCGATCGCGGAAACGCGGTGCGCAGCAAGCGGTGGGATGTCTGCCCAAGCGCGTCCGCGGCGCTATAGCCGTAGCGTTGTTCCATGCCTGACGACCAGGCGGTGATCTGCCCATCCAGCGTCCGGATCAACGTGTCCGGCGCGGGGGCCGGCGAGCCCTCGCCGTGACCGCCGTGCTCGCGCACCGGCCGCGAGCGCGGTCCGGGGTCGTTTCGCATGCCCAACCCACTCCCCGTCTTATCGGCGGCGAAGCTCCGGGCCACCTCACGAAGACAAGGCCGCCCGGCCGCCGCGCATCGGAACAAAAAGGATTTAGGATCGAAGCGATGGCGACTATCCTCGGAAAGTACCTATGCCGGTTTCGGAAAATACCTGGTGCCCGGTCAGGCACCGGCGCCGGCCGCGCGGCCGCCATCGCCCGCGGGTGAAGCGACGGACGAACCAGGATCTCGCCAGCACCGGCGCCGTGCCTGGATCGGAGCGTGATCGCTTGAGGCTGACAGTCGGAAAGCGTGAATCACGCGCTCAAACTAAAGGTGCGCCAGAGCATGATGGCTTCAGCTTGAAGCAATCGTGCTCTGGTGCTGTGTCCCGGAGTCGGCGGACGACGCTGCCTCAAGCGTGAGCCGGATGAGCTGGGACAGCGACCTGGCGCCAAGCTTCTTCATCACCGCGGCGCGATGGTTTTCCACCGTGCGCTGACTGATGCCGAGCGTATGGGCCATTTGTTTGTTCGGCGCGCCCGCGATGACCAGATCCAGCACCTGCCGTTCGCGCGGTGTCAGGGCGGCGATCAGAGCGGTCGTCTCCTCGCTCAGGGCGGCACGCTCGATTGAGCCATGCGCCTGTTCCAACGCGTGCTCGATGGCGGCGAGCAACTCGGCGGCCTTGATCGGCTTTTGCAGGAAGCTCGCGGCGCCGGCTTTCATGGCACGGATCGCGACCGGCACGTCGCCATAGCCGGTGATCATGATCGCTGGCAATTGATGGCCTTCGGCATGCATCCGGTCGAGCAATTCGATCCCGTCCATGTCGGGCATCCGGCAATCGACGACGAGGCAGCCGTTCCGCCCGGGATGCCAGGCGTCGAGAAATGCCCGCGCGCTGTCGTAGACTTCCACCGGCCGGCCGGCGGCCTCGATAAAGCCGCGCAGAGCGTCACGCACGGCGGCGTCGTCATCGACCACGAAAACCACTGGCGGCCGCATCCCCCCGCGTGGTTCCGCCAGACGCTTGCGCGCCAGCAGTCCGCGGATCAGTCCGGTCAGCTCCTCGCTCCCGATCGGCTTGACGCGGTGAATATAACCCTGCCGGGCGACCTCGATGAGGGTATCGGTCGAAATATCGCCGGTGAGGATCAACGCGGGCAGATCATGCCCGATCAGTTCGCGCAGCCGCGCCAGGACCTGAAGCCCGCTTAACCCTCGCGGCAAATTGATGTCGACGATGGCGATATCCGGTATCGCATTCGCGCCCGCGGTATAATCGATCGCCGCGTCGCCGTCGGCGAACGCGATCGCGCGGTATCCATCCGCGCGCACGGATGCTTCCAGCGAATCGCGCAAGGCGGGATCGTCCTCGACGATCAGCACCACGCTCTCGGGGGCCGCGACATCCTCGATCTCTCGCACCAGGCCGATCGGCGCCAGGGACGTCCCTTCCGGCGCGAGCGGGACTTCGATCGAAAACACCGAACCGCTGCCCCGTCGCGAGCGGACATCGACGGCATGGCCCAGCAAGTCCCCGAGCCGCTGCACGATGGCGAGACCAAGGCCCAGCCCCTGGTTGAGTTCGCGGGAGGGGTTATCGATCTGATGGAATTCCTGGAAAATCGCTTGCAGTTGCCCTCCCGGGATGCCCAGACCGGTGTCCCAGACCTCGATACGCAACCGGTCGCCGCGCCGCCGGCAGCCAAGCAGCACACCGCCCTTCCTGGTGTATTTCACCGCGTTCGACAGCAGATTGCGGATCATCTGCTCAAGCAGGCGCGGATCGCTGCGCACCGCCAGCCGGGACGGCAGCACGCGCCATTCCAGCGCATGGGCGCGCATGTGGAACGCGAACTCGGTCTTCATTCGGTCCAACAAATCGTTGACCGCGAAGTTGGCGAAGTCCGGATGGATCACGCCAGCCTCGAGCTGATTGATGTCGAGCAGCGAATTCAGCATGCCCGACATCGCGGTCACCGCTTCCTCGCCGCGCCTGACAGTTTGCAGATCGTCGCCCTTGAGCCGTCTGGCGAGCAGCCCATGCAGCAGGCTGAGCGTCTGGAGCGGTTGCCGCAAATCATGGCTGGCGGCGGCGAGAAAGCGCGATTTGCCGAGGTTGGCGCCTTCGGCCTGCAGGCGGGCGGCATGCATGGCGTCTTCCGCCTGCCTGCGGAGGGTAATGTCGACGAAGGTGATGACCACCCCTTCGATGCGGTTATCCTTGGTCCGGTACGGCAGGATGCGGCAGGTGTACCAGGCGGCGTTTTCCGCCTCGATCTCACGCGTGACCGGCACCAGATTGGCCAGCACCAGCCTTGCATCGGCCAGTAGATGCCCATCCGCGAAATGCCGCGCGAGATCCGCCAACGGACGGCCAACGTCGGAGATAATCACACTGAACAGCGCTTTCGCCGCCGGGGTGAAAAAGCGGATGCGGAGGTTTTCGTCCAGGAACAGGGTCGCGACGTCGGCGCTGTTCAGAATGTTCTCAAGGTCGTTCGCGATGGCCTGATGCTGACCGAGGGCCTCATGGAGCTGACTGTTGAGCGCGGTCAGTTCCTCGTTCAGCGATTGCAGCTCTTCCCGGGAAGTTTCCAGTTCCTCGTTGGTGGTCTGGAACTCCTCGCTGACCGACATGGCTTCTTCGTTGATCGCGCGGATTTCCTCCTCGGCGGTCTCGCGGTCGCGGATCGCCTCCTCGAGTTCCTCGCGCGTGGCATCGAGTTCCTGCTCGGTCCGCACCAGCCGCGAGGACTCCGCCACCGGCTCGGCTACCGCCGCGACGTTGGCCTCGTGTTCCGGGGCTTCGTGTTCCGGCAGGTCGCGGAAACTGAGCAACACCAGTTCCTCGTCGCCATGCGTCACGATCTGGGCCGTGACGCTCACCGCGACGCTTTGCCCGTCGCGCGTCACGCGGCCCGCGACGGCGCTGGAAGGCGGCCGGCTTGCCCTGTCGAACGCCGCCCTGATGGCGGGCCGCAATCCCTCGCGTGCCGCCGCCAGCAGATCCTGACTCGCCATGCCGGCGGGCATCCGCAAATAAAGGTCGGTCGGACCAAAATAATACAGGCCTTGATGCTTCCGGTTCGCCAGCACGGACGCCGGGGCGTAGGCATCGAGCAGCAACCGCTGCGCCAGTTCGCCGACATTGGCCCGCGGCCTGATCGGCGGGCGGGCCGATCTGAGCCACAGCGACCGCGCGGCCTCGCCGCGGCCCAGTGGGAGTCTGGCCTCGCCTGGCCTGCCGTGACCGATATGCCGGTAAATGCGTTGCGGTTGCGAGATCGGTTCAAACTCATCTCCGGCGGCGCCCACGGATTCCGCCGGGCCAAGAAACAGGATCCCGCCCTCGCGCAACGCGAAATGGAACAGCGAAAGCACGCGCTGCTGCGCCTCGGGCCGCAGATAGATCAGAAGATTGCGGCAACTGATCAGATCGAGGCGGGAGAACGGCGCGTCGGCCACCACGTCGTGGACGGAGAACACGATCGCCGAGCGGAGCTCGCGCGACACCCGGTAGCCGTGATCTTCCCGGGTGAAGAAGCGGCTCAGCCGCTCGGCCGCCACGTCCGCTTCGATCGCCGGCGGGTAAAGCCCTTCGCGGGCGGTCGCGATGGCGTCAGCGTCGATATCCGAGGCGAAGATCTGCAGCTTCATGCCGCGCCGCGCCGCCGCGATCTGCTCCAGGAACAACATGGCGATGGAATAGGCTTCCTCGCCAGTGCTGCAGCCCGCCACCCAGATGCGGATCGGCCGGTCCGCCGGATGCGCCCGCGTGAGTTCGGGAACGATCGTCTCCGCCAGCAGGTCGAAGGCTTTCTTGTCGCGGAAAAACCGCGTGACGTTGATGAACAGATCGTCAGCGAGGTTGCGCGGCTCATCGCCGTCCCCGGCCAGCAACTCGATGTAGCGGTCGACATCGTCGATACCGGCCAGCGCCATGCGCCGCTCGACCCGGCGCTCCAGTGTTCCCGCCTTGTAGAGTGCGAAATCATGCGAAGTCTTATGGCGCAGCAGATCGATGATCTTCTGGAAGCGGTCGCCCGGAAGCGGCGCGGCGCCGCTCTCGCCACTTCTGACATAGCGGTGACCGCCGTAGCGGGCGAGCGCCTCCGGCATGCGCGCCACCGGGAGTACGAGATCGACGGCGCCGGTCGCGATCGCGGCACGCGGCATCCCACCAAACTCCGCGTCCTCCGGTTCCTGGGCGATCACCAGGCCGCCCGCCTCCTTGATCGCCCGAGCCCCGGCGCTGCCGTCATTGCCGGTGCCCGAGAGAACGATGCAGACGGCGCGCTCACCGAACGCCGCGATTGATTGCAGCAGGAAGTCGAACGGCATCCGCACGCCCTGGCGATCCGCGGGCAAGGACAGCCGCAGCGTGCCGTTGTCGACCTCGAGAAAGCGCCCGGGCGGAATGATGCAGACGTGGTCCGGTTTTGGCCGCATGCCCTGGCGTGCCTCAAGGACCGTCAGCGCGGTATGGGGAGACAGCAACTCGACCAGCATGCTGGCATGGGAGGGATCGAGATGCTGGACCAGGATGAAAGCCATGCCGCTGCTGCCGGGGAGCGCCGCGAGGAGCGCGCGAAACGCCTCCAGCCCGCCGGCGGATGCGCCGATCGCGACCACCGGGAAATTGACTTCTCCTCGCGTGGGCGCGGCTTTTCGCGGCGCCCCTGAGCTCTGGGCGGGCCGCATCGCCGCGCGCGATCCTGACTGACGCGCCATCGTGAAGCCTGCCCCCTTTCGCGTCTACGCCTGGTTAGACACCGGACGTTGCCGCCCCACAAGCATTCGCCAGACATCCCACGCCGGCATGCTCGGGCCTGACCCGAGCATCTCTACCGCCCCCATCCGTCATTGGGATGCCCACTATTTCAGGCGTTCGTGGCGCGACAGATGCTCGGGCCAGGCCCGAGCATGACGTGGAGGGGGGCAACGGGCCGCCAAATCGAGAACTGCTGGAGCATCAGGGGAATGCTTCGAGCACATAAAGCGAAGCGCCGCGCTTCCTGGCGCCAAACCAGAGATCGGGCTGATATTGGCGATCCCCAAACGTTCCGAAATCGAGCGGCGGCAGCGGCAGGTCCAGCAACGCCTCGGCACCGGCCGGAAGCTTGCCAGCCGTGAGGCGTTGCGCTGAAGTGCACGACATGACGGATACGCTCGTTACCTGCCGTGACCCTGGGGCGCGCCCGCGTGGGCTCGCGGCGGAATTCGGCCGTTTCACCCACGGCTGCCATGGCAACGTCGTGCCCGTGCGGCGGAGGGAACTGTCTCGCTTCGAAGAGCGGGACGGGGCGACCGCGTGATTACTCGCCGTCCGCTTCTGGGCTCCTTGGCCGCGTGGGCGATCTTCGCCACGAGAGCAGCCCAGGGACAAGTTGGAGAGCCGGTGATCGTCGGCGTCAGCGGGCCATTGACGGGACAATACGCGCAATATGGCGCGGACTGGCAACGAGGCTTCGACCTCGCTCTGGCGGAGGTCAATGCCGCGGGAGGGATCGGTGGCCGGAAGTTGGCGATTGATTTCCAGGATACGCAGTCGGACCCTCGGCAATCGGTGGCGGTGGCGCAGCGCTTCGTCGGCGATAATCGGGTGATGATGGAGCTTGGGGATTTCTCGTCGGCCGCGTCGATGGCGGCGTCGCCGATTTATCAGCGCGGCAAGCTGGTGCAATTCGGGTTCACCAACTCGCATCCGGATTTCACCAAGGGCGGCGACTACATGTGGTCGAACGCGCCCAACCAGGCCGACGACATGCCGATCATGGCCGACTACGCGATCAAAAGGCTTGGATTTCGCAAGCTGGCGGTGGTGTTCATCAACGGCGACTGGGGCCGCACCAGCAAGGATATCTTTCTCCGGGCGGCGGCGGAACGGGGCGCCCAGGTGGTGGCGTCCGAGGGCTACCTACCCGCCGAACAGGATTTTCGTTCCACTCTGGTGCGGGTGCGCGACGCCGGTCCGGATTGTTTGCTGTTGATCGCGTATTACCCGGACGGCGCCCAGGTGGTGCGGCAGGCGAGGGCGATGGGGCTGGCGCAGCCGGTGGTCGCCACCGGCTCGGTCTACTCCCCCAAATTCCTTGAACTGGGCGGCCCGGCGGTGGAGGGCGTTTATACCAACGCCAACTTCTTCCCCGAGGATCCGCGCCCGGTTGTGCAACGTTTCGTCGCGGGCTTCCGCGCGATGTATGGCACGGACCCGGGCAGTTATAACGCGCGGGCATACGACGCGATGATCGTGACGGCGACGGTGATGAAGCAGTTCGGCGTGGACCGGCAGGCGATCCATGACGGCCTGGCGAAGGTGCGCGACGTGCCGAGTGTCCTGTTCGGGACCGTGACGTTCGATCCGGTGACGCGGCGGGTCAGCGCGCCGTCCTCGGTCGATCTGGTGGTCAAGGACGGGCGGTTCGTCGTCTGGACCGGGTAATCCCGGGCCCGCTTTGATCCAGATCAAAGACGCATGGCCAACCGGGAGCCTGAGATCGCGCCGGCTCGATCGCGTCCGCCTTGTGGCGGGGCGCGGCGGGAAACGCACTCAGGAAGGAACGGCCGGACATGGCACACTCGCAAGGGAAACGGTTCGCGGCGGATCGGCTGACGTTCATCGTCAGGCACGAACTGTGGGACGGCAACGTTCAGGATCACGCGGACCAGGGCGTCTCCATCGCCGTGGCGGCGGACGTCAACGGACGCGAGACCGCTCTGCTGCGGTTCAATTGTTTGGATATCGAGAGAAGCTACATCTACGGCCCGGAAAATCCCGATTTGCATATCGCGGCGCCGGCGATGCTGGGTGGAGCGGACCGCTCGGCCGGCGGCATGGGGCATCTGTGCCGGATGGACCCGATCACCGACGGCAATCCGATCGGCTGGACCATCCGGACACTGGCGACACGGTTGCCGAAAATGCTGGAGCGGGCGGGATATAAGGGCATCGCGGGGACGAGCGACCTCGCGGCGGCGCGGCGCATCCTGCCCGACGTGGAGGCCTGCGCGCGAGACCTGTTCGGAGCACGGCGGAACACGGTCAAACACAATCGCGGCACCGACGTTTTTGACGCGGGGAACATCAGATTTGGTCTGGAGATGCGGCGGCTGCCGATGGGCGATGGCGGGCTGGCGATCCACGTGCTCGGCGACGTGGGCGGGGCGACGCGCAATTCATACGTGGAAGAAACCGAGCTGCTGGCGTTCGATTGCTTCTGGGACGGGGCGCATTACCACTACGGTCCGCGCAACAAGAACCACCGGATTTACTGGGACCTGACGCTGATCGACGACCCTCTGGAGTGGGTGTTCGAGCAGTTCGAAAAGGGCAAACTCGGCGCCATGATCGAGCGCGCGGGCTACCCTGGCATCGCGGCCGATCTGGATACGGACAAAATCGCCGCCGTGCTGCCGGCGGTGAAGCAGCGGGCGTTTGAGATGTCCGCGGAAGGCGCGGCTCTGACCGGACACAAGGGGCTGCCGCTGGAGCCGACCCCGAATCTGGCCGCCGCTTAGGATGCTTCGACGCGGGGCTGGCCGTTACCGGTTGGGGTGGCGCCTTTGCTGGCGATTGGGGGCGTAGGCCGGGGGCTGCGCGTTTCCGGCGGGAAGACTGGTGAGGCCCGGGATTGGAACGAGGCGGTGTGGCTCGGCGGGTTGGGTCGCGCCCGGGGAGCCGCGGAAAGGCGTGGGTTCGGCGAGCTGGAGGGGGAGTGAAGGCTGCTCGTTGGACTGGCGGACGGGTGGGAGTTCCGGCGACGGTGCTTCGGGCGCGGCTTGAGGCTGGCTCACGGATTGGTGACGCTGGATGCGGTCGGCGATGTTAGTCTCGGCGGCGGAGAGTTCGGGTTGCGCGGCCGGCGCGGGCTCGGCGGAGCGGGTCCGGTAGCGCTCGAACCGGGCGAGGTTATTGCCGAAGGCTTTGTCCATGGCCACGATGGTGGCTCGCGTGGCGCGGCGGGTTGTGTCCAGTTCGCCGCGCAGCGTGTGGTGGATCGAGTCAACGACCAGTTCGTGGAACATGACGCAGCGGCCGGCGAGCACGGTTTCGATGAGGTCGCGCGGAGAGAAGGCCATGACGGTGCCGGTGGCCACCTGGAGGCGTTTGGCGCGCTGCTGTGCGGATTCTCCCGGGCGTTGGCAAACGGCCTCGGCCATGTCGCCAACGACGTGGTTGAAGAGTTCGAGCGGGGTCAGAGGTGCGAGCGAGTCCATGCGGCCCTTGGGAGTGGTTTACGTTAGTTTTAGTTTGTATTTCTAACGTATGGGCGCGTCAAGGGGATTTGGAGTAGGGGTTCGGCGCGGTGGCTCACGGATCACGCTGGGATTGTCTTGCTCGAAGCCGCGCCCAGCCGGGTGCTATAGGGGCGTTATGGAACGAGACGCCGCCATCGCGAAGCTCCGGGAGCATGAGGCCGAGCTTCGGCGGCCTGGCGTGCGGCATCTGTATTTGTTCGGCTCGACCGCTCGGGGCGAGGCGCGGGATGATTCCGACGTCGATCTGTTTTTCGATTACGAGTACGGCACGCTGAGCCTGTTTGGCCTGATGGACGTGAAGGAACGCGCCGCGGAAATCCTGGGCCGCGCGGCCGATGTCATGACGCGCGACAGCGTGCACCCCAGGCTTCGGAAGCGCATCGAAGCGTCATCGGTGTCAGTGTTTTAGTGGCGGAGCGTCGGTGGCCGGCTGATCCGGCTTTGGTCATGACACTCGTTTCCTCTATATTGACGTCCGGCGCACGAGTGGATCGACGCACCGACGGAGGCTGACATGGGCCAACTCGAAAGGATCGCCAGCGATCCCGCCATCTTTGGCGGCAAGCCGATCGTTCGCGGGATGCGCATCTCCGTCGAATTGATCCTGAGCTTGCTGGCCCAGGGCGAGACGCAGGAAGCCATTCTGGCGGATTATCCCGGGTTGCAGGCCGAGGATATTCGCGCGTGTTTGGCATACGCTCACGCCGTTCTGGCGAATGAACGGCTCGACGATGTGGTGGTGACGCACGGTTGAAGTTCCTGATCGACCGCTGCGCCGGTCGGCGTTTGGCGGAATGGTTGACCGCCCAGGGACATGACACGCGGACCTCCTGGGCGGACGGACAGCCGGACCCGGGGGATCTGGCGCTGTTGCGGATGGCGGCCGAGGAAGAGCGCATTCTGGTCACGATCGATAGTGACTTTGGGACGCTGGTGTATTTGTTCGGTGCTGCTCACGCGGGGATCATTCGGCTGCCGGATGTGCCCGTATCGGTGAGAATCGCTCTAATGGCGGATTTGCTGGAACGGCACGGACAGGAACTGCCGGGGGCGATCGTGACGGTGCGCGGTGGACGGATCCGGATATCTCGGCCGGGATAGGTCTCGCGGGGATGGTCAGGCGGCCGAGCGGCATTCCTTGCTGCATGCCGTGTCGGTCCGTGCTATACGCCACAGCCTGTGGGAAGGTGCCGCATGACTGACACCAAGGTTGAATCCGGATTTGATGTTCCGCTCGATGAGGCGGCCGAGTCGGAAGCTGATGCCGCGGCTGATGCCGAAATCGAAGCCGGCCATGGGATTCCTCACGAAGTCGTGCGCGAGTGGCTTCTGAGATTGGCGAAAGGTGAGAAAGTCCCGCCGCCAATCCCGTAACCGTGCGTGTCACCTGGTCTCCCGCGGCGTTGCGTCAGGTCGCGCGAGCGACAGAATATCTGATGGAACTCAATCCCCGGGCCGCGGTCCAACTGGCCGAGGGTCTGCTCGCGGCGGGGGATGGTCTGGTCGATTTCCCCTACCGGGGCCGGATCGTTACCAATACCGGGATGCGGGAGTTGGTGACTGACTACCCCTATATTCTCCGCTATCGCGTCGTTCGGGACGAAGTACGGATATTGCGTGTGCGCCATATGTCGCGCCGGCCGACGAGCCCCTGATATGACCGGGGACGATTGCTCGTGTGAATGGGAGCTTATCCATGGACGGCGTTTCTGATACGGGCCTGAAACGGGCCGAACAGGTTGGGGAGGCGATGCTGGCGAGTGAGCTTCGCGCGTCGGCGGCTCGATTTGATGCGGCGACGGGACGGGTGGTGGTCGAGTTGGTGAACGGCTGCTTGTATGCGTTTCCGGCGGCGCTTGTGGAGGATTTGCAGGGGGCCGGCGCGGGCGATCTCGCGGAAGTGCGGGTCGATGGGCTGGGGTTCAACCTGCGGTTTCCGGCGCTGGATGTTGATCTGTATGTTCCGGCTCTGGTGGCGGGGATTTTCGGGACGCGGAAGTGGATGACGCGGGAGCTGGCTCGGATCGCCGGGCGGGCGAGGTCTCCGGCGAAGGCCTCGGCCGCGCGGGCGAATGGGGCGAAGGGAGGGCGGCCGAGAAAGGTGGGGCGGGGGTGATGGGCGCGCCGGTCAGGGGTTAGGTGGCAGAGCCGCCAGTTCCTCGCGGCAGACCTGTTCCAGACCATCGATGTCGTCGCGAACGAGGCGCCACAGAACATCAGCGGAAACGCGCGTGTATTCGTGGCGCAGCACATTCCCGATCCCCGCGACTTTCCGCCAGGGAATTTCCGGGTGCCGTGCTTTCATATCCTCCGGCAGATGGCGGCTCGCCTCCGAGACGATTTCAAGGCCTCGCTCGACCTGCCAGCGTTTCTGGCGATCGGCCGCGAAGGAGGCCAGGGCGGCCCCATCCATGTCCGACCGAATGTAGCCGATCGCTTCGATGATGTCCTTCAGGCGTGGTTCGGCGGATGGCGTGTTCATCAAAACACGGGAATGGCGGAGTTTTCGATGCGATCCCGCAAGACCGGGTGCAGGCTGTTGCGGGTGATCGCGTCGGTCTCGCAGCCCAGGATGCGGGCTGTGACTTCCTGGATTTCCATGACGTCGAACAGGCTGAGTTTGCCCCATTCATGGTCAAAAAACAGATCGACGTCGGAGTCCGGGCGGGCTTCGCCTCGGGCGGTGGAGCCGAACAGATACAGATGCTGGACGCCGAGGCGGCGTAGTTCGGCCTCGTGCGCTTTCAGCAGGGTGATGGCGGTGTCGCGGTCCATGAGAAAAGGCTACCACAAATTGGAGGACTGGTCAGGTTCGCTCCGGGACCAAACCGCACCACCATGTGATGAAAGATTTGTCTGACAGCTTTTCCTCGCTATATCGAACGCTCGCACGCGAACCGGTCGCGAGGCCGCCGGAGGCTGACATGGGCCAACCCGACGGGATCGCCAGCCATCCCACCTTCTCTCGCGACGGGGTATTATCCATTTCCCCGAGTTCGTATCCGTTGGCACCCTCATTTGGAAGATGACTGACCATATATATCCCGATAGCGATATTTGTTCATCATACTATGGTTTCAACATATCGTGGCACGTAACGGAGTAGGTCTCGATACGCGGCGATCTCTACATCTCGGAAACCGAGCTTAAGCAATTTGTTACGTGCCGGAGACCTCCCAGGTTTTGTCACAGCTCTATCGAACAGAGTGCGCTCTTGCTCTGTCAAATGGAACGATGCAATTTCATAAAGTTCGTCGCTGCGTCTTGTGAGGAATGGCAGTTGTCGTGCCAACCTCCTATTAAGGTCTGCGGCTTGGCCGTCAGCTAAGAAGGCCCCACCAACAGTTACCATTGGAACGCTGTCGGAATACTCCACCTGTAGAAGGAAGCGAAAGCTTCCATCTGTTCTTGCAGCAAACGCGCTCTTGATGGCTGCTAAAAGCAACTTATGGATGGACGAGGTGAAATTCGAATTTTCGACGTCAGCAAGCGTCACCTCGCCAGCGAATTCTCCAAATGTTTCCTGCAACCAAATGAGACGTTCAGTATCGCTCAAATTGTGAATTGCCGACGGTGGGCCGCCGTACACTGTCGTGAAGAAAAAATCTCCCAACTTCATTTTCAGAGAAATGGCCGCTATGTCTCTCAGCATATGCGGGCCAATTCCGCCATCGTAATCAAACCAAGCCACGGTCGACTGGTCGAACGAATCCTCTTCTATAAATTGGGTGGAAGTCCGATTTCTTACTTCAATGAAGCTGAACGGAACATTGAACTCTGATCGACGGAACATGCTTTTATCATGTTCAAGACTTATCATTTTATCCATGCCAAGATAGCGATGAACCAATAGGAAGTCGTAGAAGCGCACCGCCCCCATTCCTACGTATCGATAGGTGGTCAGGGGTAGACCGGATTCCGCTGCCGTCTTAAGTACGTCCAATAGTATACGCCTCTCCGACTGCTTCGCAGGCCGAAGATCATAAGAAATCCATCGGGCCGTGGACCGTGCCACCTATTTCACTCCGACCTCATTGCGAAGAAAGTAGAAAAATGTATGCCGCCCCACGTCGGATCCGCTCATTGAGGGCTTCCGCAGATATTCAGAAATTTTCCGAATATCCATTACGTTTGCGTCATATTGTATTCTCATCGTCCTGGGCTCGACAACTTTCGGAGGAGAGAACGAGCTTTTGCCGGACACAGCAGATGACAGAACGCTAATTCGCTCTCTTCCGACGTCTATCAAATCAGCACTCGCTACTTCTGTTCCTTCGTCCGTGTATCGACCATCCAGGAACGAGATGACACTACGCGCGACAACCACCATGTGGCGCTTAGCTTCCTGCCAAACGGCACTGTCCTCATTTATCCCGGCCTTCGTTGTGGTCCAGGGTAATTTCTCTGGATCATCAGATACAAAGAATACGGTGCCGACAAAGGGTCGATGCTTAGGCTGAAAAATAGGCAAGCCGGCCCCGGGGGTTGCCCAGCCCGTGAGAGGAGTTTTGTCAGCCGAGATAACGGCTCGCCCGTTACAAAATACGAACCAACCTGCCGATCTGTCCCGAAAGAGGCCGCCTTGCGGCTCGCCAATCCCGGCCGCTATTGCACAACTTACCCCTGTGGTTTCAAACGACTCTGACGTTCGATTGGCTCCGATGTCTATCATGACAGGTTCAACCACCGTTTCACCCAGAGAAATCGTCGCAAATTTAGCCATATAGAATGCGTATGTACGAGAAATCGCATCGCGTAACTGGCCTGCGAACACGCCGTCGCCGATGCGTCTCAATACGTCGTCGTAGAGATCCGAGACGACGATCCTTGTACCGCATTTTTCAGGTGGAGCAGGGTTTCTCTTGGTAATCGGAAATGTCCAAGGCTGCTTTGTGTCGGAGGCCCATTTATTGACGTCCAATCTCAAGTCAAATCCGCCTTCAGGGTGCTCTGATTGAATTCGAATGTGGCGCCCAAGTTTGAAAATAGCCCTTTTTAGCCCTATTCCATATACAGAGAGCCGGTCACGTGTATCTGCGTCATCATCTGATCTACCGAACTTAAAGACATGCCGCTCAGCCATCGCGGCAGAGATGCCTCCGGCCGTGTCTCGTATCTCAACGCTATTCTGACCAAGTTTCAGATTTACGCCAATCGAAGGGCGAACATCCGCATCGTCGAATACTTGTTGGTACCCCTCAGCCGAACGTAGGCGTTCCGACGCTGACTCTACTGCCGCATTTACGGAATTATCGATAAGGTCAAGAAAGGCGGCTATTAGCGAAATATCCCGCGTCAGAAGCGAGATGAATAACCTTTTCTCTGGACTCGCATTTGCGAATAGTCGCTCTGCCATCGTTCTCTCCTCCGAAATTACCGAAAATGGGGAGGCCGCTGGGAGACGGCGTCACCAGATCTGGGTAACCTGATTGGTATATCCTCTCGGGTACGCAGACGCCCATCGATTAACGCCGAGAGCCGCTCTTTCGCAATTAAAAAATAGTTCGGTTCCATCTCGACCCCCGCAAAGCTGCGTCCTTCTAGAAGCGCGGCAATCGCCGTTGTGCCAGATCCCATGTAAGGGTCAGCGACAACCCCGCCCTCGGGGCAAAGTGCAAGTATCAGTCGCCGAACCAGGGCCGTCGGGAACTGACAAGGGTGATCGGTCTTTTCGACGTGGTTCGCTTTCACATTTGGAATGTCCCAAATGTCTCCAATTTCCCAAACATCCCCCGGATTTTTCCCAAGGGGATTTCCGCTCCAGGCGCCCTTTTTAGGCCCTTTGTAGTGCCTCTTGCCGGGATATCTCTGCGGGACTCGAGCGGCATCGAGATCAAATGCGTAGTCCTCACCCTTTGTATACCACAAGATAGTTTCATGGCGTCCACTGAATCGTCTGACCGCGTGTGTACCGTGACCAAATGTCCAGATTATCCGATTTCGAAGCATGAAATCGGGCTGTTGCATCATTTCATTGATGATAATTGCGTCCAACGGAGCTAGAATTCCCTTCTGAACGTGATTGCCAACCTGGAAACAAATGCTCCCGCCGGGACGCAGTGCGTGCCGTACCGCGGGAATGGCCCTGCGAATTTCGGCGCAAAAGTCCAATATACGGTTCGACGTATCGTACTCCTTTCCGAGGAAGTAAGGAGGCGAGGTCACAATGAGGTCCACTGAGCCGGGCGCCATGCTGGAGAGGCAACGAATGCCGTCCCCAACCCATAGGCGCGCTTCGGCCCCCCCTAGTTGGTATTTCGAATTAGGTTTCATCTTGGCCAGGACGCTATCAGCGATTGTGGTGGTAGGCTAGCAGTCCCGCGCATCGGTCCCGATCATGTTCGCTGAAAATCCACTGTGGGCTCGGAGCCTACAGAGCTCGTCTCACCCATTTCCTTCCCTACCCGCCTTGCCCCCCAATCCCCCCATCCCCTACCCTCGCTGCACCGCGGCAAACCCCGCGCGCCAACCACCCGAGGCCTCGCTCATGCCGTTCCCCCGCCGCACCCTGCTCGCCACCGCTGGCGCCGCCACGCTCCTACGCGCAAAAACCTCCCGCGCCGCCGAGCCGATCACAGCCGGCGTCTCCGGCCCGCTCACCGGCCCCAACGCGCAATACGGCGCGCAGTGGAAACGCGGCTTCGACCTCGCGCTGGATAGCATCAACAAGAACGGCGGCGTCAAAGGCCGGCCGATCGAGTATGACTTCCAGGACTCCCAGTCCGACCCGCGCCAGTCCGTCGCCGTGGCGCAAAAGTTCGCCGCCGACCCGCGCATCATCATCGAGCTTGGCGATTTCTCCTCGCCCGCGTCGATGGCGGCCTCGCCGATCTATCAACGGGCAAAACTGGTGCAGTTCGGTTTCACCAACTCGCACCCGGACTTCACCAAGGGCGGCGACCACATGTGGTCGAACTCCACCAACCAGGCCGAGGAGCAGCCGCGCCTCGCCGACATGGCCGCCACGCGGTTGAACTTCAAACGGCCCGCCGTGCTGCACCTCAACACCGACTGGGGCCGCACCGCCAAGGACGCCTTCCTCAAAGCCGCCCCCGGACTGGGCATGGAGGTCGCCGCCGTCGAAGGCTACCTGTCCGCCGAGCAGGATTTCCGCCCGACATTGGTCCGAGTGCGAGACAGCAAGCCGGACGGGTTGGTGCTGTTGGCTTACTACGCCGACGGCGCGCTGATCTGCCGCCAGGCGAAGGACACCGGCCTGACGTTGCCGATCCTCGCCGGCACGTCCAACTACTCCCCCAAGTTCATCGAACTGGGTGGGGCGGGCGTCGAGGGCGTCTACATCATGTCGAACTTCTTCCCCGGCGATCCGCGGCCCGAGGTCCAGGAGTTCGTCAAAATCTTCCGTGCGAAATACGATACAGATCCGGACAGTTTCTGCGCCGGGTCATACGACACGATGAACCTGGTCGCCGCGTTGTGCGAGCGTTACGGCACCACGCGGGAGGCGATGCAGACCGGTCTGATGGAGATCAAGGACGTGCCCAGCGTGATCTACGGCCGCGTGACGTTCAATACCGAGACTCGCCGCGTGCAAGGCGCCAACTACCGGTTACTGCGCGTAAAGGACGGCAAGTTCATCGTGTGGGACGGCACGCACGCGTGATGCGCTCGGGGCTGAACAGGCCTGATCGAAACGTGGATGATGAATGACACCCGAGGTTCTTATCCGTCACGATCCGCCCCTCTCATCGTCATGGCACGGCTTGACCGGGCCATCGCTCTCTCCATCGTGTTGATGCGGATGGGCCGGTCAGGCCGGCCCATGACGATGAGGAAATAACACCATGCGCTCCGGCACATTGCCCTGATGCATTCCTTCATCGACTACACGGTCAACGGGCTGATCATCGGCAACATCTATGCCCTCCTCGCCGTCGGTCTGGCGCTGATCTTCGGTGTCTCGCATCTGATCAATTTCGCACACGGTTCGGTCTACGCCGTGGGAGCCTATGTCGGCTGGACCTGTGCCACCCTGCTGCACACGCCACTGCCGGTCACGATGCTGATCGTCGTGGTGGTGTGTGCTCTGCTGGGGATGGCGATCGAGCGCATAGGCCTGCGTCCCCTCGCCGGCACCGCGCGCATAGCACCTCTGCTGGCCACTATCGGCATTGCTCTGGTGCTGGATCAAATCCTGCAGATTGTATTCACACCGGACCCTCGAGCATTGGCCTCGCCGTTACCCGAATGGCGGCTGCGGGTGGGAGGCGGGACGATCGGCGCGCTCGACCTGCTGATCGCCGCGATCGGCGTCACCAGCGCGGCCGTGCTGTTTGGCTTTCTGCGTTTCACCAAACTGGGATGGGCGGTGCGGGCAACGGCCCAGGACCGGGACGCGGCGAGGCAGATGGGGGTGGATACGGATGCGGTGAACCGGACGGTGTTCGCGATCGCCTCGGCGTTGGGAGGCCTGTCCGGGCTGCTGGTCGGCATGTATTTCAACCATATCGATCCCTCAATGAGCTTCCAGGCGACGCTGAAGGGCGTGGTGGCCCAGGTGATCGGAGGGATGGGGAATGTGCCCGGGGCGATCGCGGGATCGTTGTTGCTGGGGTTGACCGAAAGTTACGGGGTGGCACTGTTTGGGTCGTCGTACCGGAATCTGTTTTCGTTTGTTCTGCTGTTGCTTATTCTGGTGTTGCGGCCGAACGGGCTGTTCGCCTCGGCCCGGGCCACGCCGCCGGAGCCGTTGACCGGGACGTTGATCGCGCCCGGCCGGCCGCTGCGCGTGCCGGGATGGATGGTGGTGGCCGCGATCATCGCCTCGGCCGCGCTGCCATTGGTGCCGGGGATTCCGTACGTGTTGCAGGTGCTGACCAATGCGTGGCTCGCGGCGATGCTGGCGATCAGTCTGACGTTGGTGGCGGGGACTCTGGGACAGGTGTCGCTTGGCCACGCGGCGTTGTTGCTGATTGGAGCTTACGCGTCCGCATTGCTGGCGTTGGACCGTGGCTGGCCGGTGTGGGCCAGCATTCCCGCCGCCGGCGTGCTGACGGCGGTGATCGGCACCGCGTTGGTGGCGCCGGCGTTCCGGCTGCGCTCGCACTATGTGTCGATCGCGACTTTGGGCGTTGGGGAGATCGTCGGCCTGGTCATTTTGAACTGGGAGAGTCTGACCCGCGGCCCAATCGGCGTGACCAATATTCCGCCGTTGTCGGTGGGTCCGATCGACCTCGACAGTCCAGAGCGCGGCTACTGGGTCTGTCTGGGCGTGCTGGTGCTTCTGGGCCTGATGCACGCGCGGGTGCTGAGTTCGCACCTCGGCCGCACCTTTCGAGCTATCCGAGACGATGACGTGGCGGCGCGCGCCTATGGCATCAGCCTCGATCGCTACAAGGCGATCGGGTTTGCCGTGGGAGGCTTTTCCGCCGGGATCGCGGGTGGGATTTCCGCGCACATGTATTCCTATATCAACAACGAGACTTTTACCTCCGCCGTCTCCATCGTCGCCCTGACCATGGTCATACTGGGCGGCATGGGGAACCTTCTGGGAGCGGTGCTGGGAGCGGTCGCTCTGACCGCGATCCCGGAGATGTTCCGCTTCACCGCGGAATACCGGATGCTGATTTATGGGGCGGTGCTGCTGGTGCTGATCCGGTTTCGGCCTCAGGGGGTGTTGGGGACGGTATGACCGCTCTGTTGGACCTCCAGGGCGTCTCCCGCAACTTCGGCGGGGTGCGAGCGGTGCGCGGGGTGTCGCTGACTCAGCGCCAGGGGGAGTTCCTGTCCATCATCGGGCCAAACGGTGCGGGCAAGACGACTCTGTTCAACCTGATCGGCGGCCAGGATGTGCCGGACGAGGGCTCGATTGCTCTGGACGGCGTCCCCATCGCGGGCCTGGCGCCGGAGCGGATCGCCGCCATGGGGCTTGCCCGGACGTTCCAGCACGGGCGGGTGTTCGCCACCATGTCGGTGCGGGACAACGTGCTGGTGGGCGCCCACCACCGGCTGAGGGCCGCCAAACCCCGGGTCCCTGGCCTGGGGGCGCTGGCGGAACTCGCAGTCGCCCTGCTGCGCCCGCCTTCCGTGGCGCGGGAGGAACTCGCGCTGCGCCAGGAGGCGGAACGGATCGTCGCGATGTTCGGGGAGAGGCTGACGCCTCGGCTGGACCAGCCGGCGTTCTCGCTGTCCTACGCCAACCGCCGCCGGGTTGAGATCGCCCGGGCGCTGGCGCTGAAGCCAAAGCTGCTTCTGCTGGACGAGCCGACCGCCGGGATGAACGAAACCGAGACGGCGGAGATGGCCGGGATCATCGCACAGTTGAAGGCGGCGGGGCAGACGATCCTGCTGATCGAGCACAAGCTGGACCTGGTGATGCGCCTGTCCGATCAGGTCATCGCGATGGACGACGGCTCCGTCATCGCCTCGGGCGCGCCTGACGCGGTGCGGCGCGACCCCGCCGTGATCGAGGCTTACCTGGGCCACAGCGCCCTGGGCGACGCCTCGGCGGGCGAGGCGGTGCCATGAGCGGCGATCCCGTTTTCCCGTCGTCACCCGCGCCCCCACCGTCATCCCCGCCTCCACCGTCATCCCCGCCTCCACCGTCATCCCCGCCTCCACCGTCATCCCCCGGCTTGTCCGGGGGACCCGCCGCGGCACTGGCCCGTGGGCCAACCCCGCTGCTGGCACTGGAAGCGGTCGACACGTTCTACGGCCCTGTGCAGGTGCATTTCGGCCTGACGCTGGAAGTCCGCGCCGGGCAGATCGTCTGCCTGCTCGGAGGCAATGCCAGCGGCAAGTCCACGACGATGAAGGTCATCCTGGGGTTGCTGAGGCCTCGGGCGGGACGGGTGCTGCTGGACGGGGCGGACATCACCGGCATGCCAACGCCTTTGGTGATCCGGCGCGGGGTCGGCAGTGTGCCGGAGGCAAGGCGGCTGTTTCCGGCGATGACAGTCCGCGAAAACCTGCTGATGGGCGCCTTCGCCCGGCGCGACCACGCGGCGGTGGCCGAGGACCTGGAGCGGATGCTGGCGCTGTTCCCTCGGGTGCGGGAGAGGTTGTCGGCGCGCGCCGGGACGCTGTCGGGCGGGGAACAGCAGATGGTGGCGATGGCGAGGGCGCTGATGGGGCGGCCCAGGTTGCTGTGCATGGACGAGCCGACGATGGGGTTGTCGCCGTTGTATGTGGATCGGGTGCTGGAACTGGTCGGCGCGGTGGCGGCGAGCGGGGTGACGGTGTTCATGGTCGAGCAAAACGCCAGCCTGGCACTGCGGATCGCGCATTACGCGTACGTGCTGCAGACGGGGCGGATTATTTTGCAGGGTCCGGCTGGGGAGTTGGCGCGGGATCCGAGGATCAGGGACGCGTATTTGGGTGGGGAGAAGGAGGTCTGACAGGGTTCGAGCCGAAATTTGGCTGCGTCAGAGGGCAAATTTAGCCTTGCCAATCTCGTTGGCCATCCCGAATTGTTGATTCTCTCGCGTCCCACAACCCGATCACAAAAAAGCTGAAAGCAAAACCGGTGCCTCGTCTTCCGCCCGAACTCGCTTCCCGACAAGACCCTGCGCCCGAAGATCCAGTTACTCGCATTGGCCAGACTGCCAATATCGCGGCGATCGATGAACTCGGTTGTGGCGATTGGACAATCCTGCACGAATATAAGGAAGGCGCGGAGGGTAGCAGATGCTCTTATTCCGGGTTGTTGTCGCCCGCTCAGGTGGACGGCGCAATAAAGCAATCCGGTTGGAACGTGTCGATCGGTGATGGATCCCCCGGATTCACGCAAAGCTACGACAATGGCGAAGTGATCACTACATACGATCGCTTCGGTGCGAGTGGTATCGAACCGCTTCTCTATTCGAGGGACTTCCACGGGATAAAGCCACGCCAGTTTGATCTGAGTGAAGAGTTCCGGCTATTCCACCACCTTTATCACGATCGTCATAACGATCGTTACATTCATGTGGATGATCGAGGTAACGAGGTTATCGCGGCCGAGGTTGCTCCCGGACGTGTCCGCGTGCTCACAAGGCTCTTGCGGCAATATATGGCGGCACGGCAACTCGCTCTGGCGTTATTCTTTGATCATCGGGCCTATGCGGACGTCGATATTGAAGCGGCGAAGATAATCTATCCCTCGATAAGTCGCGGCACGGCGGACCGATGCTACTCCTTTCATGTCGCAGAAATCACTGGTCGAGCTTTCTCACGTCTTATCGGCAAAAAGATCATCGCTCCTCCGCCGATTACGGAATCCGGAATTTGGCCTTACGAGAAGGGACAGCACGGCCAGCATGCAAAGTTCATCATCGGCGTCTCCGAAGACGGGTCGCCCATTATTTTTAGTTGCGACCATGAAGCCCTTGCGAACTATTTCGGGGCGAACGAGGGGGCGCCACACTACCTGACGCCAGTGTGGTTTACGCGTGACGTACTTGCCAAATATTACGATAACCCAGACAAGTTTTCGGTCGAGGACGGCTATCTCCGATGTGGTTCGCTCTGGGGCATCCAGATCGACAACAATCTGCCCGATCACGTAGTCGCCTACCTAGGCGACCTCGGTCGCGATTTGGCTTATGAAGAGCAAATCTATTGGAAGCATTTCAACGTAACCTCGAGTGACAGGCAACCCAGCGACACAAACTTCCGGCGCTCTTTTCTCGCTGAGTTTGCTGACCCTTCCGCTCCGGATTTGGTCTTTAAGCAGCTATACACACAGCTTAACGAAGCTTGGACGGGTAAGCTCGGATGGCCAATCTTTCGACCGCTTCACGAAGCTGACGCTCATATCCTGAAGCAACTCCGAGTCCCTATATCTGAAAGTATTGGAGAGTGCGAGAACCAAATCCTTTTCGCCTCCTCGCTGTTTGGTGTGGGTGGTAACGACCGCCCAGATCCCCACCCTCTGACCTGATTTGCTTCCCAACTGCCGACAATACCTGGGCGATGACTGCCATATGACCAGTTTCTTTGTTCGGCTGGGGGACCGTTTCTTCGTCCCGGCCTGAAACAGGCCGTGACGCCGCGCAAAGTCGCGGTCAAGGATGGCCGAAGGCCACCGCATCGCGGCGCGAAGCGTCCTTTACGGCGACTTTGCGCGGTGTCACCCTCAGTCACGGTGGGCTCGAACAGCCGCGATCCCGAAGTCAATCGGTTCGTTACCACCCACACCAAACAGCGAGGAGCCAGAATACCTTTATAGCATCTGGAACTTCTGATCAATGATATTCTTTCGCGCAATGATTGAACGGGTAATATTGCTGCGTCAGATGCATCTTAAATCGTCGCCAGAAAGTTAATCGCCAAAGCATCATAGGACTAGCCAGTGACAAAACCCTCCAGCCAATGAATGTTGTACTCGCCAGCCTGAAACTCCATATCATCTACAATCCGACGATGTAGTGGAATTGTTGTTTTTATTCCCATAATTGCAAATTCATCGAGCGCTCGCCTCAATCTCCCGATGGCATCCATTCGAGTTGGTGCGTGCACGATGAGTTTAGCGATCATGCTGTCGTAAAATGGCGGCACTATATAACCGGAGTACAAAGCCGAATCGACGCGAACGCCGAGGCCGCCCGGTGCATGAAAAGCCGAGACTCTACCAGGTGACGGAACAAACGTTTCGGGATCCTCCGCTGTTATCCGGCATTCTATAGCATGACCTGAGAAGGTGATATTAGACTGATCATAATCCAAAGCGGCACCAGTCGCGATACGAATCTGCTCTCTAACGAGATCAACGCCGCAAACCATCTCGGTCACTGGATGTTCAACTTGTAGCCTCGTATTCATTTCGATGAATGCGAATTCACCGTCTTGATAAAGGAATTCCAAAGTGCCCACGCTTCGATATCCGAGTTGGCCCAGCGCTCTGGTCGCGGTTTCCCCCAACGCGTCGCGCGTCCGAGGGGAAATCGCGGGTGATCCGGCTTCTTCAAGCAGTTTCTGATGTCGCCGTTGCAGGCTGCAGTCACGTTCGCCGAAGTGCACGACGGAGCCGTGTGAATCCGCCAGAATCTGGATTTCGATGTGGCGAGGTCGATCAAGGTATTTTTCGATATAAACGGCATCATTTCCGAACGTCGCCTGCGCCTCGGCGCGGGCGGTATGGAACGCTTCTTCCAATTTGCTAGCTTCGCGAGCCACTTTCATGCCACGCCCGCCACCGCCGGCCGTTGCCTTAATCATTACTGGGTAGCCTATTTTCGCCGATACCGTTCGCGCGGTCGCCAGGTCCGGGACGGCACCATCGGATCCCGGCACAAGTGGGATCCCAAGCGCACCCATCGCGTTTTTCGCGGCTATCTTGTCCCCCATCATTCTGATATGGGCAGACGAAGGACCGATAAAGGTTACGCCGTGCGCTTCTACCATCTCCGCGAATCCGGCATGCTCGGATAAGAAGCCATAGCCAGGATGGATCGCGTCGGCACCAGTGATCGAAGTAGCCGACAGAATCGCAGCCACGTTTAAGTAGGAATCACGTGCCGGCGGCGGGCCAATGCAAACACTCTCATCGGCGAGCCTAACATGCATTGCGTCCGCGTCAGCGGTTGAGTGCACGGCGACCGTTGCAATCCCAAGCTCCCGGCATGCGCGTTGTATTCGCAACGCGATTTCGCCGCGGTTGGCGATGAGGATTTTGCGAAACAAAGTGGCGCCTATTCAACGATCATCAGAAGTTCGCCGTACTCAACTGGAGCGCCGTTTTGGACAACGATTCTCGTCACAGTTCCCGCTCTTGACGCCTTGATTTGATTGAACGTTTTCATTGCTTCTATTAAAAGCAAGGTCTGCCCGACCGAAACTTGTTGTCCAACAGATACGAAATTGGGCGCGCCAGGTTCGGGTGCCAAAAAGGCGACGCCTACCATGGGGCTGGTTACTGAACCAGTATGGCTTACCGGGCTATCAGTCCGGTGCGACCCATGGCGTGGAGCGCCTTCCGAGCCTGGGGACGACACGGGTGTATGGGCGGCGCTTCCACCGACTGTGCTGCTCCGGACCACCCGTATTCTGGTATCTTTATCGGCGAGTTCAACCTCTGTCAGCCCATTCTCGGCCATCACAGCCGCAAGCAGACGGATTTGTTCAGGGTCGGTTGGGATCTTTGTCACAGGCCCTCCTTTCGAAGATCTGCGAATGCTCCGACCGTTACGAAGTGCCAGCAGGTCATTCCATTTGCCTCGTTCAATTGGTTGGATTGACAATTAATCGTGTGATTCTTTTTCCCCACCCGGGAACCGCATCTTATTCGCCAACGGTCTGGCCGGTAGACAAGGTGCTAATCAATGGCAGGGCCACGAAACAGGTTCGCACCGGCTGATATCTCGGCGGCCTTGATGATCCCTCGGTTTTCCATCTGGTTCCCGTGGGTCTGGTCGCGCGCGCAAATTCACCGGAAAGCGTGGCCCAGAACTTGTCCATGACATCCCATGCCCGCACCGCGCATGGCGGTAGTAGGAATGGATTTGGCGTATCCGAGATTAGCTCGTGTGGGGCAGCGATCAACGTTTGAACTCGATATTCGTGGTAACGGCACCGTAGCATGATTGTGACGTGCGGTCCAAATTGGCGTTATCGGTCTCCAGAGCGATTCGGTTCTGGGCCTGACCTCGTATAAGTCGTTGTGAATCGGTCCTTCTCAGGTTCAAAGTTCCTGGCGGGTCGGATGAAGGGTTCGTCGATGCCGCCAACTTCAGAAGCAACAGGAAGTCTCTGGGATGCGCTTGCGTCGATCCCCGATCATCGGCGTCCCGAGGGAAAGCGTTATCCTCTGGCGTCTTTGCTGTTGATCGCGATCGTGGCGTTTCTTTCGGGCCGCCGGGACCAGTTGGGGATCGTGCGGTGGGCAGACGGTTGAGCCGGGAAGCGCTGGCCAGCATTGGGATCAGTTGTGGCCGGGTTCCGGCGCCTTCGGTATGGTATGAATTGTTCCAGGACCTCGATGTCGGCAGTTTTGAACGGATATTGGGCGGCTGGGTCCAGGGTGGGCAGGCGGCCGGACATATCGCGATTGACGGCAAGCGACTGCGTCGCAGTGCCGAGGCGTTATCCCCTGGCGCGCATCTGGTGGCCGCGTTCAGTGCTTGGCTGGAAGGTGTCATTGGCCAGCCACGAATGGAACCAGAGACCAACGAACTCACCGCGGCCTTGCAATCGTTGAAGATGCTACCTGAGAAGGATGTCATCGTCGCCGGCGACGCCATGTTCACCCAAAGAGAGATCTGCCGGGTCATCACTGACGACGGAGGAGGCCACTTCTTCACCGTCAAGGACAATCAACCGGCACTCAAAGCAGACATCGCCATGGCCTTCGGGCCTGCTTCTCCCCTCCGCGGCGTGGTCGCCGCCGCCTGATCTTCGAAGCACCCTGACAAACGAGAAAGGCCGTGGCCGGATCGAGACCCGAGGTCTGGAGACGATCGCTTGCTGGCCGCGCTCCTGGCCCCATCCCGGTCTGGTATCGCGCAGGTATGCCGCATCACGCGTCAGCGTATCATGCGCGGCAAGGAAAGCACCGAGACCGTTTATGCCATCGGACACAACCTCGAGCACAACTTCGGAGGCGGTAAGCAGACATCGGCCAGCGTCCTCGTCGTTCTCAATTTACTCGCCTTTGGATCCCATACCGCCGCCATGCTGGCGGTCCTGGCCTGGCGCCAGGCGGTCATCGCCTGCGGCGCCATGTAACGATTCTTCGAGCACCTGCGAACGATCACAGCCTACGCCGTGTTCCAGGACTGGGATCATCTGCCTCGCTCCATGACCGCCGCCGCGATACGCCCACCCTGACGCGGCACACAAACCGGTCACGCCCCCACGCCACCAAGCACACCGAGATCGTCAGAGAAAATATCCCTCGCCAATCAATTTAGACCGAACTTCCCATTGTCCAACGTGGGCAAAAGTGTGGGTATTGCCGCAATATTTCCTTGCGCCGATTCGGTGGTGTGGGTTCTTTGCATGATGTGCCGCCGTCGTCCTCCCTTTACGGGCTGAGCCGCGCAGAGCTTGAGGCTGTGCTGATCGAACTGTTCGGTGAAATCGCCGCCCTGAAGCAAACGAACAGCGAGCCGCGCGAGGAGGGGGCGCACGGCTGAAGGGTCTGAAGGGCCGCCCGATATCAAACCCAGCGGCATGGACAAGGGCACCGGGCCATCGAAGCGCGCGAGGCGGCCGAAGCAGCGGGTCAGCGGTAAGGTTACCCCTCGGGTTACCGTCGAAGACCGGGTGGTGAAAGCCACGATCCCGGAACGATCGGTGTTCAAGGAGCATGAGCCATTTCTGGTTCAGGCCCCCCGCCTTCGCAGGGGCAAGCCTGGTGATTTCGGTAAGCGCGACCTGTTACCGTTGCGAACGCTGGGTCACACCGGATGGACGCACGATCCTGGCACCGTTGCCCGAGGGGATCGATGGTCATTTCGGTCGCGAACTCCGCCGCTTCGTGCTGATGCACTATCATCAGGGTCAGTCGACCCCGCCCCGGTTGGTGACGCCGTTGTGATCGTTGGGTGTGTCGATCTCGAAACGTCAGGTGCAACGGTTGTTGACGGAAAAGCACGATGACTTCCTCGTGGAAGCCCGGGATGTTCTGCGCGCCGGGCTTGAAACAGCATCGTTTGTGTCCGTCGATGACACCGGCGCGCGCCATGCCGGGAAGAATGGATTTTGCACGCAAATCCGCAAATCGGCAATGACTGGTTCACATGGTTCGGCACGTGGTCATCGAAGAGCCGGTTGAACTTTCTCGATCTGCTTCGTGCCGGCCATACCGATTACGTGTTGAACGATGCCGCTTATGACTCCATGCGGCGCCATGATCTGCCAGCGGCGGCGATCGCGCTTCTGATGGCCGTGCCGGAGACACGGTTCGATGACCGGGCGTCCTGGCGGACCCATCTCGACCGGCTCGGCTTCAACACGCTGAGGGTGACACCAAATCCAATTCAGGTCGCATCCGAGGGCGCTTTGTGGGGCAGCGTTCAATCGCATCGGTTCTTGTGCGACGCCGTCGTACTCAGTGACGGCGCCGGGCAGTTCAATGTCGGACGGCACGCGCTGTGCTGGGTTCACGCGGAACGGCTGGTGCATAGCCGTGCCGGGATTGATTTGCTCAAAGCCCGTCTTCTCGGCGCTATGTGATTGGCGCCGCTCCATGCATCAACATTGAGTCAGAGCCCAAAATTGCACTCCGAAACACACCAAACAGCGAGGAGGCATTTTTTCATACGGCCAGGGGCATGAGTTCGGAAGCCGAAACTCCTGCTCGAAGACCAGGCTCTGTAAGCTTGCACTGAACGAGGAGGTGCGTTCGTAAGATTCAATCCAGCGGCCGGCTGAGTGTATGGTTGCAACTGACGTGAATTGTTCTACGACAATATGCCTGTTGTCTTTTGGACAACATCCCAGGTCTGCTCTCCTAGCCTTTTTCGGATGTTGGCGTAATGGCCCTTTCGGCGCAGCAAGTCACGAAATGTTTCATGATTGACAATGGTGAATTTCATGCCCGCCTTGATGAGCGACGCACGAATAGCATCTTCCATTGCCGCACTGTCTTCCCGTTGCCGTTGCGCGGCGCCATTGAGTGTGTTCGCGACGATATGTTGCAGGCGTTCTGGTAATTTCTTCCACGCCGCGGCGTTAACGCATAACCACAAGCCGTCCCAGACGTGATAGGTCATTGCACAATAGCTCTGTACCTCGTTCAGGCGAGCATACTCGACCACAGGCAACATACCTTCCTGGCCATCAATTTGATGATGCTCCAATGCCATGCGTAGATAGGGAAGGGTAATGACGATAGGGACGGCTCCCAGTGCTCGGAACATATCCATCTGTTCACTATCTATTTGAGTTCTGATTTTCAGGTCAGCCATGTCGGCGGCGACCTGGATCGGTCGCGCTGATGTCGTGATATGTCGAAATCCAAAGTCCCAGATCTTGTCAAGTACTTCGACTCCAACCTGAGTACTGATTTGTGCCCGCATGAGCCGGCCAAGATCTCCGTCGATCGCTGGCCAAAGGTGCGTATAGCCGCCAAACAAGAAGCCGATCGATGTGATCGAACATAAAGGAACGATTGGCGCTAGTTGCATGCAGGTTGCAACGGTCATTTCTATCCCGCCGTTTCGCACCTGAGCAAGTAGTCCACTCTGAATTCCCGCGCGTCCTTCGCCAATTACTTTGAGTTCCATTTGACCATCAGAACGTTTTGAAATCGCTTCAGAACCCTCCAACAGACGTTTATGCAAGGGCGTATCAATGGGCGCCACATGGCCGATGCGCCATGTGACTTCAGCGGCGTGGGCGTACCGGGCAATCACCGGTGCGGCTGAAGCGGTGGCCGACGCCTGCAAAATTGTCCGTCGAGATATCCGCCTCATATTCATGAGTCACTGTCAATGAGTGTACGAACCACCCCGGACCGCAGACGCCGCGGTGTTTTGGCACCAGTATCTTTGTCGCCCGGCTGCACCTCGAAACTGAGACGATTCCACTGCGGCATCGGTTTCACACTCCATTCAGTCTTCCGATTTCGAGGCTCCTGCCTTCATCGCCCTATCAACGTCTGCGTTGCCCAATCTCCATTTCATTGACCCGCAAACCGAGACCAGGACCACTCGGCACCTGGAATAAACCCGATAGCGGGATCGGAGGGTTCTCAAACATAGGATGTGTCCTCGACGAAGGGTCATTCCATTCCGCTGGTTTAGAGTTATGAAGCAGTGCGGCCAGGAAATGAAGATTGGCGGTATGCCCAACCATTGGTTGTGTCTGATGCGGAACAAGCTCCACGCCGTGTGCATGGGCCAAGGCCGCGCACCGTAGCAGCCCAGTAATTCCTCCCATCTTCACAATATCTGGTTGAACCATCCGTATACCCGCACTGATCAGATCGTTCAAAGCAGGCAGAGTGTATGTTTGTTCCCCTGCCGACACAGTGATATCTAACGCCCTTGCTACCTCCCCCAGCGCTCGAAGGTGATAATGCTGGACCGGCTCTTCGAACCACCAGTAGTTCAGTTCTTCCAGTGCCCGACCAACACGAATTGCACCGCCAACCGAGTAGCAATTATTCGCATCGAATGCGAGAGGGAATTCGGATCCTACCAGTTTCCTTACAGCTCGAGCCTTGGCAATGTCGCCAGGAATGTTCGAGTCCAGAGTTGTTCGATTATTGTCGAAGCGAATTTTGATCGCGGCGGGCTTGTCCTTCAATCGGCTCTCGACAATTCGTATCACATCGTCTGGCGACCGCTCTCCATTGCCTCCAATCGAAGCATAAAATGGAAGGCAGGTCCTCCAGGCCCCGCCGATCAATTTATAAATCGGCAGGTTGGTTGCTTTTCCCTTCAAGTCCCACATCGCGATATCCAACGCGGCGAGCGCCCCAGTCAATGCACCTTCCGGTCCTAGTTTGATGAGGGTGTGCATTGCCTGATCGAGGAGCACCGCATGATCAAGCGGATCCTGCCCAATCATCATGGGCGCCAGGTTGTCTCGGATGATCCCGAGTGAGGCGAGCCCGCCCTGCATTGGGGATGCCTCGCCGACGCCGGTCATCCCCTCATCAGTATGAATGAGTACGAATGCGCTTCGCTGCTCAGGCGTGTCGTTCGGCGCCCAACTCATCTGAAATGCATCGACCTCGGTGATTTTCATCGCAACCTCCCACTACTTACGTGGATCCAGCGTCCAAATCTGGATAGCACGTCCTGGATGGAGATTTGACGCGAGGTGTCAGAGCACATCGCGACGCCGGCCTGGTCGGGCTCGATCCGGGTTTCCGTCGCGTCGCGGTTGTCGCTCCCGGTCGCACGAGAGACCAATAAGCCGTTCGCCGCCATTATCCAAAGCCTCGACTATATCTGCCTCCTGTTCACAGTGACCGGTTGCGGGTGATGAGGCGGCCACCTCGCGCACCGGTCGCCCCCACTCCGTGGATATACGTTAACTCGCCATTGACCCAGGTTTCCAGAATTCCCGCCGCTGGTAGTACTGGGCGTTCGAATGTCGACGTATCGCGAACCGTGAGCGGATCAAACATGACAAGGTCCGCATAGGCGCCTGGGCGGATTACACCTCTGTCTATCATGCCGAATACCGACGCGGTATGCCCGGTCATCTTATTCACCGCGGCCTCCATGCTAAACAATCCAAGGTCGCGAGCGTAATGGCCAAGAACACGAGGGAAGGTGCCCCAAAGCCGAGGGTGGGGAAAAGTATCATGCGGCAGACCGTCGCTGCCAATCATCGCCAAATGATGTGCCATGATCCGGCGCACATCAGCTTCGTCCATTTGAAAGAATATGCCGCCAGCCGGCAACAATCTTTGGGCAGCTATATGAGCCGGCACTGACCACTCATTCGCGATGGAATCAAGCATTCGGCCCGACATTTCAGGATGTGGAATCGACCAGGTGATCTGAACAGGAACGTCCTGGCGGAGCCGTTCTGGAATGAGAACCGTTGAGCCCGCGACGTATGGATAAACGTCGAATGCCACTTGTTGATCCATGGCACCGCGATCGATCGCGGGCAGCGTCTCCATCGACCGCCCGAAATTCTCAGGCATGGTACACTTGTGATGGCTGATAACTACCGGAGCGTCCACTGCCCGGCCAATCTTCAACGTTTCCTCAATTGACAGCAGAACGTCGTCAGCCTCATTCCGCATATGGGTGACATAAATGCCACGGGTGGCGCGTAACGCTTCCGCGACAGCGATTACCTCATCCGTGGGAGCATGAATGTTCGGCGGATAATACAGCCCCGTGGAGAACCCCGACGCACCTTGATCAAGTGCGTTCGCCAATTGGCCACGCATTCGTTCAGCTTCTTTATCCGAGGCCGGGCGATTGGTATCACTGTTCATCGTGTGTACACGCAACGACATATGGCCGATGAGGGCATATGTATTCACGGGAGCGGGATCGCGTTTTAATCGGTCAGCATAATCGGCGAAGCTGTCGAACGTCCAAAATGACTCGTCGCCAATTAGATCAAGCGGCGGCGGTGGGCGCGATTTCATCCGGCCGGGTGAGATTGAAATGCCACAATTACCTACCACAACAGTCGTGACACCTTGTGACATCTTGCATAGCATGCCGTCAGGGCCGTTTAGTACAGCTCGATCATCGTGAGTATGTGCATCGATGAATCCCGGCGCGATCGCCATTCCGGTCGCCATTACTTCACGGTGCGCCGACAACGTGCCCAGGTTGCCGACAGCGTGGATTCGATCCCCGCTTACCGCGATATCGGCCTTAAAGCGCGGTGCCCCGGTACCGTCAAACACAATTCCGTCGCGTATGATTGTGTCACAACGCGTCGTCATTGCGACCTCCTGTGTTGCCCTTACGCATGAGGATGCCCGAATCTTTGTGACTGGGGAAGCCACTCAGGCCGCGAATATGATGCCGTGCGACAAGAAGCGCCACCATTCCAAGGGCTGCTCAACCACGAATGGCGGCGGTTTCCGTTCGATCGGCGTTTCCATTTCGGTCTATAGCGACTTTGTAAATCGATCGTGCATCCTCGGGAGAGACCAACCCATCTCGGACATCTCGTGCAACTCGGTCCGGATCCCGGTCACTCGGCTCTCCCATCCCCGCACCACCTGGTAATTCCAAGATCAGACGATCGCCATCCGGGATCACCTGATAGCCCTTCGTTTTGAGTGCGCCGCCGGATTTTAGCTGTACAACGCCTCGGGCTCCTTCCTTCCCACCCTCCCGTCCTTTGGGTGCATGGTTGACCCGATCAAAGCTGGCATTGAGAGAAAATTCCAAATCGCCTTTGGTACCGATTTCCATGATTTGACCGGCACCGCCGCGGGTCCGGCCGGCTCCTCCCGACCCTGGTCTGAGTTCCTTTCGCCAGACAATAACTGGCGCGACGTTCTCCGTGGCTTCGACGGGCATTGTTCGGACGCCGGACGGAAACGCGGTGGCGTCCAACCCATCTTGGGTTCGTCTAGCTCCAGTCCCACCGGAGTTAAATGTGATGATCTCAAAGTCACCAATCACCGCTTTGTTTCCTTTGGCCTGACCTGAAACCGCTGAGCCACCACGCAATGGCGGGTTCCATAGGGCTGAAGCGCCTTCCGCGGTAACCCGGTCCGGAACCGCCTGATAGAGGCAGCCCATCATGAGGTCCGGCAGTAAATGGCCAATCACATGACGAACCGAAACGGGATAAGGATGTGGGGCATTGAGGATGCAACCTTCTGGAATGATCATCCGGAATGGAGACAGCGAAGCCCAATTGTTCGGGACGTCCGGCGCGACTACACATTTGATGCCGAAGCAGGCATAGGCGCGGCAATATGCCGGCGGCACGTTTATTCCGCGCGACGACAGGCCTGAAGTGCCTTCGAAATCTACCTCAATTCCATCGGGGAGGATATCCAGGCGAGCTTTAAGACGTACCGGATCCTCGTACCCGTCTGACCATATTTCACTCGTGAAGCTCCCTCTGGGAAGCCGATCGATCTCGGTCAGTGTGGCACGGAGGGAGTTGTCGAATATGAAACCGGCAAGCGAATCGAGGCCGTCCATCTCGAATTCGCCCATCATTTCGATCAGACGGCGAGCACCAGCATCGTTACAGGCACACAGTGAGTAAATATCGCCCTCTAACTCCACTGGGAGGCGAGAACCAGCACGGATGAAATCGAAAAAAGTTTCGTTGGGCCGTCCCCGATCGAAGCACCGCAAAATAGGGATGTACATCCCCTCCTCGTACACAGAGTGTGCTTCCGGCCCCATTCCAAGGCCCCCTATGTCAATGACATGCGCGGTATTCGCGAACAATCCGACTATCTTACCCAAATAGAATGCCGGGCTGACCACCGTGAGGTCGTGTAAATGCCCTGTACCGAGCCAAGGGTCATTGGTGATGTAGTGATCACCGTGATTCATGGTATGGATGGGAAATTTCTTTAGGAAATGCCCAACACTTTCCGCCATTGAATTTACATGACCCGGTGTTCCAGTCACCGCCTGAGCCATCATGCGACCTCGAAGATCAAATATTCCCGCCGAAAGGTCACCTGCCTCCCGCACCGTGGTTGAAAACGCGGTTCGAATCATGATCCGAGCCTGTTCTTCCACGACCGCGATAAGCCGATTCCACATGATCTGCCGGTGAATTCGCGCGAGTGGATCTGGCGTACTTGCCATCAGTTGCCCCCCATATTGACTTCCAAATACCTCAGGTTGTTCACCAAAGCTGACCAACCTGGGCATATGAGTGTCGAAGTCTCGTCTTCGGCGACGATCGCCGGTCCCGTGATGCGCGAGCCGATTGTCAACGCGTTTCTGTCATAAACCGACCACGAAGAAGTCTTGCCGGTTGAAGTCTCAAGAACCAGCTGTGTCCTCGTCGGCGGAGCCTCAGTCGAGATCGTAAGAGGGGCAGCTTTCACGACGTCTTGCGCGGCTGTCGCCAGTGTTATGGTATAACTCATAATTTCCACGTCGGAGCCGGGAACCGGTCTATCAAAAAATCTGGAGTACGCTTGTTCATAGGCATCGCGGATCGTCAAATTGGCGTCAGCGGCTAACGTTCGTGTCGGAAGAGGAACCGGAATTTCATGTCCCTGTCCAACATATCGCATGAAGGCAACTCTTGTTTCTACAAGTGGCGCATTTGGTTGGCATTGATCCACGACTATCCGTGCTTCCTCGTACATTGAACTCAACAACTCATTGACGGCATCGCCATCGAACGTTGAGAGCCGCTGATACAGGCTGCGAGTGACCTCGTAGCCGATCGGTGCGCGGAGGAAGCCGATCGCGCTGCCAACACCGGCACCGGACGGTACCAAGATCCGTTTGATCCCCAATTTTTCCGCCAGGCGGCATGCGTGCACAGGCCCACCACCTCCGAACGCGATCAAAGTGCGTCCTTCATATGTCTTGCCGGATTCGATGCCATGCACGCGAGCGGCATTGGCCATATTCTCGTCCACAATTTCTATTACACCCAATGCCGCCATCTCGGCTGGTAGACCTAGTTGGCTTCCGACTATGGCCGACAGCGCGTCGCGCGCCGCCCCTCCAATCAGTGCCATTTTGCCGCCAGCGAACCGAGCCGGATCATACCTTCCGAGCACCAGATTCGCGTCAGTAACCGTCGGCCTGGTTCCCCCCCGTCCGTAGCAAACTGGCCCGGGATCAGCACCCGCGCTTTCCGGTCCAACCTCAATCCGAGCCATGGCATCGACATGCGCGATCGAGCCACCCCCTGCACCGATTTCGACCATTTCAATAACCGGTATCCGCAGCGGCAGGCCCGATCCCCTTTGGAAGCGCCCGACCCGGGCAACCTCAAATGCGCGCGCGGTCTGCGGGTGATAGTCGTCAATCAGACAGATTTTCGCGGTGGTACCTCCCATATCAAATGAAAGTACTTGATTGAGACCACATTCCCGAGAGGTGTGAGCGGCGAAGATCGCGCCGCCGGCTGGTCCGCTTTCCACCAAACGAATCGGGTAACGACAGGCTGTATCTATGGTCGTCAGACCACCCCCTGACATCATCAGGAACAATGGTGCGGCGATCCCGGCGACTCGAAGATCACTCTCCAGTTGGCGTAGATATCGCGCCATCATCGGTTGGACGTAGGCATTGGCAACTGTGGTGGAAAAGCGCTCCCATTCCCGCATCTCGGGCGACACTTCGGAAGACAGCGACACCGGGACTTCCGGAAGTTCTTCGTTCAGGATCTTGCGCACTTTCTGTTCGTGCTCATCGTTCACAAACGCATGCAGAAGTCCAACCGCGATGCTCGCTATTCGTTCATTCTTCAGCGTCGGCACAAGTGCACGGACACCGTTTTCGTCGAGGGGTTTCAGAACGCGGCCGGTGTTGTCCAGCCTCTCGGATACCGGTAGCCGAAGACTACGTGGCACGAGCGGTTCGGGCAAAGTAATATTGAGATCGTATTGATCGTAACGGCTTTCATTTCTCATGGCAATCACGTCGCGAAATCCCTCAGTCGTCAGTAATGCGGTGTGAGCTCCTTTGCGCTCAATTATGGCGTTGGTCGCCAGGGTCGTGCCATGAATAATCAGACTTACATCAGATGGCGCGATACCGGAGATTTGCAGAATCGATTGTACCCCGGTCAGAACGCCTAGTTCTGGAGCGACCGGAGTGGTTAGTACCTTGATTGTCGCGCGCCCCCCGGGATACTCGAGTACGACGTCGGTGAAAGTGCCGCCAATATCGACGGCAAGGCGGACCAAGGTGGAGGACTTTGGCATCTCATACGGTCTCTTTTGGACTGGCGCGAGCACAGTGAACGGTGATGCGGCTCAGCTGGCAAGGTCCCATATGCGGTGATGCTTCGGAAATCGGCGGCGATCCACTTTCTGGGACATCTCAAAAAGTCTTCGAAGGCGTCTCTTCGTCGTCACGAAGGGCCTCGGCTTCTCGACGTAATCGGCGAAAGCTTCGGACGCTGAACGGCAACATCCCGAGGTAAATCACGCCAGCGGCGGCTAACGCTGCCCAGGGATCTGCCAACAGCAGTGCGACGAACATGCAGAAACCAAGAAACAGAGGCAGAACAAACTCCGCCGGGACTTTGAAATTTTTGAAGCTCCACACAGGGAGTGATGAAACCATCAGTGCGGCAGTTCCAATCAGGATTGGAGCGCAAAACAGCGGATGGTGGGTGATCGCGGTCAACCGCTCCAACCCCAAAGACCTGGCTTCGAGCCCCAGAAACAGCGGGAACAAAGCCAGTCCAGCGCCAGCAGGGGCGGGAACTCCGGAGAAGAAGTTATGGGTATACGCTGGACGGGGTGAGTCGTCCGCCATTGCATTGAAGCGGGCGAGCCGAAGTGCCATGCATACGGCGAATAACACGCATGCCGCATACCCGAACCCGCTTGCGCGCTGAAGAGACCATTCGTAGAGCGTCAGGCCAGGTGCAACCCCAAAACACGCGAAATCCGACAGACTGTCGAACTCCGCCCCGAAGCGCGATGTTCCCTTCAGGATTCGAGCCAATCGACCGTCCAGGCCGTCGATCACTCCAGCCACGGTGATGGCACCCGCGGCCGCCTCGAAGCGGCCGTCCAGTGCGAACCTCATGGCGGTCAGGCCGGCACAGAGGCCGACCATCGTCATTAGATTTGGCACGATTCGGTTGAACGAAGGTCCGCGGTAGCGCGGCCGGACTCGCGGCCGGAGCCGGCGGGTGCGTTGGAGCGGAAAGCGACGGACCGGTTCACTCATGGGCCAAACTCCGCGATCACGGTTTCTCCTCCGATCATGGTTTGCCCTTCACAAACCAAGGGGTGGACACCCTCTGGCAAATACAAATCGGTTCGGCTTCCAAATCGGATGATGCCGAGACGATCGCCTGCATGCACAGCGTCACCCTCCCTAAGAGAGCACAAAATGCGGCGAGCTATCAGACCGGCGATTTGCACCACCGCCAGCTCACGGCCATCTGGCAACCGTAGCGCGATCGCATTTCGTTCGTTCTGGTCACTTGCCTTGTCCAAGCTGGCATTCAGGAACGCGCCATGCCGGTAAGCAATTCGCGTCACGGTTCCAGCCGCGGGCACTCGGTTCACATGAACATTTAAGACCGAAAGGAAGATCGAAACCCGGCATCTGAGGGACGGTCCGAGGCCAAGCTCAGCTGGTGGAATCCCGGGGGTGATCGACACAACCCGGCCGTCTGCTGGAGCCAGGATTAATCCTGGGCGCGCCGGTGCGATCCGCTCGGGATCGCGGAAAAAATACAAGCAAAACAACGCAAGGCAAACGCCGACTATTGCCAGCCACCATCCTACGAAAACTCCGATCGCCACAATCACCAGACAGCCTAGGATGAACGGCCATCCAGCGGGATGTGGTCGAGGGAAGGCGTTGCGTAAGTCAGTGACCCAGGACATTTCGGTGCGACTACCTCCAGGCTTGTTTATGAATGGTTCATCTTTTGCGGGCAACATCTCAGTGATTCGGATAGGGGGTGGCTTGCATGCCGTTCAAGGGGTCTTTTCTGCTCGGGCCTTTGTCTGTCGACGCGGAGGGACGGTTGTCCCCGGCGCGCCCGGATGTTTCGCCCGGCTTCAGTGTACGGTGGCGTCGCCGGATCGTGCACGCGCGCCTGGTGCAAAGTGATACCCGGGACGGTCACTTGTTCATTCAATCGAGCCTGGGCCGTATTCCAAGCAGTGCCTCCGACCCCGCGACCCGCGTCGCATGTTTTACCATGTTACGAAACCTACTAACAACACTGCCACGAACCTGGACTGTGCGGTTGCTTCCCGACCACCAGCCACAGTTGGATGTGGAAACCATTGTGAGCCTCCCGATAACCGTCACGAATCTGGTAACTGAGTTGGCATTATTTTTGCTCACTCTCTCGCCGTACCTTGACCTTATGGACAGCGCCGGAGTGGAGGTCGTCGCAGCTGAATATGGGTCAAACGAGTGACCTCATGAGAAACGTCTCGGTTCGGACGCCATCGTCAGCAAAGTCGCCGTCGCTCGTCGGGACATTGGAAGTTGCCTGAATGGGCGCACGGCCATCCGCCAGTCATAGTAACTGTGGATCCATGGTGCCATTTTATGATCCGCTCCCGAAAAGGTCAGATCGCTGAGGCACGAGGTCGCTTGGCCGAAAGTTCTGCCTGCGCGGCATTAGAGAGGGATGGGTGGAGTATACTGGCCCGCCGCATTCGAACCTCGGCGGGTGAGATTGATATGATCGCCGAGAAGGAAGGCCTTCTCGCAATCGTCGAGGTAAAGGCGCGGCCAACTCTTGCCGATGCGGCGGCAGCCTTGTCTGTTCGTCAGCAAAAAAGACTTTTTGACGCGGCGGAAATTGTTCTGGCGACGCATCCTCAATGGGGCATTGAAGGTGTTCGGTTCGACATAATGCTGGTTGACTCGACGGGAGTTGTCCGGCGTATCACGGACGCCTTCCGGGGGGACGGCTGACTCGATAAGACACAGCCGCTAGGTCAGTGGGCTCGAAGCCGATAAGACAATGCTTCAGCGACGTGCTGTCGTCCTACTATATCGGCCCCAGAAAGATCAGCGATAGTTCTCGCGACCCTCATAACCCGCGTCCTACCACGGCCGGAAAGCCGTAGCCGGTTCATCGCTTCCTCAACCATTCTTGTGGCATCTGGAGCAAGGTGAATGACGTCACTATCCACCTCCGCGTTGCTCGAGGGTCCATCAGCTCCATGACGGGAACGTACGGCGAGGCGGGCGCGACAAACCCGCTCAGCGACGATCGAGCTTTGTTCTCCGCGCGGTGCGTGGATCAGCTCGGCGGCTGTCGCCGGTTGAACCTCCACAATGAGGTCGATGCGATCGAGGATTGGGCCACTAATGCGATTGCGATAATCGTCTCCACAACGAGGAGCTCGGCCACACTCCCTGTCCGCATCGCTAAGAAATCCACATCGGCAGGGGTTCATCGCCGCAACAAGTTGAAAACGCGCCGGGTATGTTACGTGCGCGGATGCCCTTGATACGGTGGTTCGCCCTGATTCCATAGGCTGACGAAGGGCCTCCAAAGCCTGACGGGGAAACTCCGGTAGTTCATCCAGGAATAATACCCCCCGATGTGCGAGGGATACCTCGCCGGGCCTGGCGCGATACCCCCCGCCAGCAAGCGCCGCCTGAGATGCGGAATGGTGCGGCTCCCGGAACGGAGGTCGCACGATCAGGCTTCCACTATCCAAAAGGCCGGCCACACTGTGGATCATTCCGACCTCAAGGGCTGCTCTGGCTTCAAGATCCGGTAACAAACCCGGCAGGCGCGCCGCGAGCATTGACTTCCCTGAACCCGGCGGACCGATCAGCAAGATATTATGTCCGCCAGCCGCCGCTATTTCGATAGCACGTCTGGCGGATTCCATTCCCCTGACGTCGCGCAAGTCCGGACCTCGTCCGACATCCGCGATAGTTCCGGCGACCGGAGGCACTAAAATCTGCGAACCATTGAAATGATTAATCAGAGACTGCAGATTGGATGGCGCAAGGACGTTAATTGGGCCTGCCCAGGCGGCCTCGCTGCCTTGTTCCTGTGGACAAATCAGGCCGAGATTACGTGCCGATGCGGCAACCGCGGCGGGCAAAACGCCAGCAACTTTACTGAGCGATCCGTCAAGGGATAATTCACCGAGAGCGGCATATTCAGCCAGGTGGTCTTTGGGTATGAGGTCCATGGCGGCAAGCACGCCAAGGGCGAGCGGGACGTCGAAGTGGCTGCCTTCTTTGAGAAGATCCGCGGGCTTCAAATTGATCAGAATACGGCGAGGCGGCAGCGACAGGCCCATGGCATGAAAGGCGGCTCGGACTCGTTCTCGTGCTTCGCCGACTGCCTTATCGGCAAGACCAACGATCAAAAAATTCGGTAATCCGGATGAAAATTGCACCTGGACTTCGACCGGTACGGCATCGATCCCGGAAAATGCGAATGTTGCCATCTGAGCCATGGCACGAAATGGAGAGTGGTTCGGCATCGCTGTATCGTACAATGAAGTGGTAAACAGAAAGATAACGTGTGGCCGGGTTTCGAAATACGCTGGAGCGTCCGTCGAATCCACGCGGAAAGTGGCACCAGATTTGCGATCAATTTCTTGATCGGGCGGCGGGGCGACGACGGATATTCGCCCTCACGTGCTGGAAATTCAAGGTGGCCGGATCAGCGACGACCGGCCCGGGCGCGACCGCGACAATAACGTGACCGGCGATTGGACCGAAATCGGCGCGAAAGTGGACTGACGACTTCAAAACCAGAATAGAGCAGGATAACGGTTCTATGCCAACATGGCGAATGATTGCCTGGTCCAAAGCTTGCATTTTGCGGGTTACGACAATGACCTTGACCCCACTTACGTCGATCAAGGCAGTCGGTCCGAGGTTGCCGGGGTTCCCCGCCCCCATCGGTCCGGTGAGCGTAAATCGTCCGTCCGTCAGTTTATTCACCCGTGCCACGCAATGATAAGGCATGCCATCAGACTTGCCCCCAAGTGACAGTGAAACGATGGCGTCTTCGCCCGCGGCATGACATGCCGCCGCGCTTTCCCCATCATTGATCAAACAAACCAGCGCGCCTCTTGCCTTCTGTCGCACCAATTCCGAAAGCAGCTCGGTCGTGTCTCCGTGACCGCCGCCGCCCGGGTTGTCTTGCGTATCAGCGATGATAATTGGCCCGGAGGTCGCTCTGGATCGTGTTTTAGCGTCAGCTACAGCGGCTTGTGACGACAACAACACCTGCGTAAATTCATGCTCTCGTAGGTTGACGAATTCAAGCAACTCGTCCGCGGCTTCATTCGCGGCATCCAGCGTGTCGGCATAAGCAGCCAATGCTGGACCACAGTCGAGGAAGTCCGCGTACGGAAATCCGAAACACAGGGCAAGTTCGATGACGTCAGAACGTTCGGCAATCGCCCCACGCTTTGTCATCACAGATTGCATCGGTTGGATCAACGTGCACTGAGCTCCAAGCGGAACCCAAAACTCCAATTTACGCAATGCCCTTTCCCATGGTCGACCACGACGAATGCGTTCGAAAAGCAGTTTGGTCGCACGAGCGCCGGACTCCTTACCATCGATGTGAGGATACGTTCGAAACGGCACAATCACATCCGTGAAGCGAACTATCGCCTCGGTCAAATTCGCATGAGGATCCAGACTAATCGTCAGCGGTAATGCCGCGCCAACGATCGCACGAACGCGTCGTAACAATTCGCCTTCGGCATCGGGGAAGCTCTCAACCATCGCCGCGCCGTGCAAATCCAGATACATACCGTCCAAAGGACCGTCATCCAACGCGATGGAAAGCATGGCGCAAATCATCCCGGCGATGCGTTCGAACGCCTCATCCTGGACCGGGCCGGCGGGATTGGCGAAACCCCAGGCCAAGGGGACGATGGTCGCGTCCTCTTCTTCAATAACCGCGATCGCGCCGGCCGCCGGCACGGAAGCATGCCGCAACGAACTGATCAGGCGTCCGCCGTGACAAAGGGGTGGAAATCCGCCGGGTTCGATAAAGTCTCGATATGTGGTCGGGCGAGGAGCAAAAGAATGGCTCTCATGCAGAAATCCGCCAATTGCGATGCGCATGGACTTAACCCCACAACGGATTGATTGGGTTGTTACCCTCCAACGCCGCGACAATATTGTCCAGAGCTCGAAACCCCATCGCATCTCGTGTCTCTCGTGAGGCGCTCCCAACGTGAGGCGACAAAATCACATTGTCTAAATTCGTGAATCCGGACTCGAAATCGGGTTTCGAACGGAAAACATCTGGTGTTGCCGCGAAAAGCTTGCCTAACTCTAAGATATGTTTCAACATCGTTTTATTCCCGTCTCGGGGAGTTCATTCGGGCCCATCCATGCTGAATTGCTCAGCCTCCTCGTCAAAGCTGAACAACTCGGCATAACGCCCCCATCCGATGACGGTTCGGAGCGTATCCGCGGCATAGTCCGGAGACATATGATCCTCAAGTTCATCTCGAAAGCGGACCGCGGAGGCGCGATGGTTCCATCGTTCTTCGAGAACCTGCCGGATCATATTTGCCAGAGGGACATGGGCGCGTACCGCATCCGCGAACAATTTACGACGGCCGTCCACATCAGACTGGACAAATTGGCGGCCTGACTCTGTCAAATAGATGTCGCCCTCCTCCAGAACCGCGAAGCAGAGCAGTTGCAATGTTTCTCCCAGGGGCAATAAATCGTCAACCTCGAAATGAAGCGTCGCGGCCAACGCCGGCAAATCGGCACGTCCTTCATAGGGTGGTGCGGCGAGGGCCTCCATGAGCCCAGCCATCAGATTAATTCCCACTCGGTGCAACGGCATGGAAAGGGGATGCGGCGGCGTGGCCATGGTTCGCGGCCCGACAGAGACTCTTCTGGTCATCAATGCATAAATGTCGTCGACCATCTGCCGAAATGCGGCGTCAAGACGATTGCGCGGATGAGGAAATGGTACAGTCAGCTCGCTTGCAACCCGACCCGGGTTCGATGAAAATACTAAAATGCGATCACACATGAGCACCGCTTCCTCAATATTGTGCGTGACCATCAGCATTGACTTCACCGGTAACTTGCCTTCCGCCCACAGGTCGATGAGGTCCGTTCGAAGCGTCTCCGCGGTCAGCACGTCAAGGGCGCTAAATGGCTCATCCATCAGCAGCAAATCCGGATGGACAACCAACGCTCGTGCCAGACCAACCCGTTGCCGCATCCCGCCCGAGAGTTCCTTTGGATAAGCCGACGCGAACCCGCCCAGGCCGATCAGGTCAAGAGCATCATCCGCACGCTGCTTGCGCTCTGCCCGAGCGACGCCGCGTGCCTCAAGCCCGAGCTCAACGTTTTCCTGTACAGTCAACCAGGGAAATAAGGCGAAACTCTGAAACACCATCGCGATGCCGTCGGTTGGTCCCGAGATCGGAATGCCTCGCCACATCACCTGCCCTCCGGTGGGCTTCAGCAGGCCGGAGACAATTCGCAGCAGCGTCGATTTCCCAGAGCCCGATCGTCCCAGGAGTGCCACGATTTCACCTTCCCGTAGAGCAAGATTGACATCTTCCAAAACCACCAGGTCCGCACTGGCCTCTTTATGATAGGCCTGACGACAACCGTGTACTTCGAGCAATGGAACGTCCATTACCATCACCTATCCCAAAGTGAGTCTGCGACGAGCATAGGCATATAACGGATGCCACAGCAGGCGATTGAATGTCAGTACAAACGCCGACATGACCGCGACACCAAGTACCACGCGTGCCATGTCCCCCCTGTTGGTCGCTTCCGCGATGTATGCGCCAAGACCGTGCGCGACGAGTTTGGTATCACCCCAGGAAACAACTTCGGCCACGATCGCGGCATTCCAACAGCCACCGGAGGCGGTAATGGCACCCGTTACATAATAAGAAAATATCCCGGGAATGATTACCTTTCGCCACCATAAAGCACCGTTGACCCGAAAATTGCTGGCGACTTCTTTTAGATCTCCGGGAAATGCCGCGGCACCGGCGACGACGTTGAACAGAATATACCACTGCGTGCCTAACACCATCAGTGGGGTAAGCCATATATCGTGGTTTAGGTGAAAATGAACAATGAAGACGACGAACACCGGGAAAAACAGATTTGCCGGAAACGCGGCCAGAAACTGGGCGACAGGCTGTGCTCTTCTCGCCCAGGCTGGGCGTAGACCAAGCCAGACACCAATGGGTACCCAAACCAGACTGGCGATGACCATGAGCACGATGACTCGCAACAAGGTCACAAGACCCAGCAGGACCGCCTCGCCCAGATCGGACCACGTGAGCTCCGCGGCGGCGAATGTGACAGCTTGCCATGCGCCCCAAATGATTAAGCCGAGAACGAGCGTTCCCCAGACGAAACCTGCCGTTCGGGACTGGGTAGCATACCGCGGCCGATGTCCGCCAAAACGCATCCCCCCTAACGATGATGCCGCGTTGCTCGCAAGATCTCCTAACAATCGCAAGAGCCGGGTGCGCCGAATCAGGCGCAGCATCCACGGATCTGACGCTGTGGCGCCCGCGGTGGTCTCAAATCGAAATTTTGCTGACCACGCAACGAGCGGACGAAATAGTAATTGGTCATATGCCAGAATCACGACCAGCATTGCAATAATCGCCCAAATGATCGCTCCAATGTTTCGTTCTGACTGGGCCTGGGCAATGTATGAACCGATGCCAGGTAACTTCCAGGTATTGTCCCCGACCGAAATTGCCTCAGAGGCGACGACGAAGAACCAACCACCGGACATGGACATCATCGTGTTCCAGACGAGGCCCGGAACCGCGAATGGTACCTCGAGGCGCCAGAATTTTTGCCAGGAGCCGAGTTGAAAACTGGTTGAAGCTTCGACGAGATCGGTTGGGACTGTGCGTAGCGACTGGTAAAGACTGAATGCCATGTTCCATGCCTGACTCGTGAAAATGGCGAAGATAGATGCCAGTTCGAGGCCTAGGACCTGCCCTGGAAACAGGTTCATGAAAAACACAACGGTAAAAGTCAAAAATCCTAAGATAGGTACGGATTGCAGGATGTCCAAAAGCGGGATCAGAATGACCCCCGCACGTTGGCTTTTGGCGGCCGCCGTTCCATATGTGAAGGTGAACAGCAACGATGCCGCCAAGGCTGCGAACATACGGAGCGTGGTACGCACCGCGTACTCTGGTAATCGCCAAGGGTTCAAACTGATTTCAACGGCGCCCGGGGAGTCTATTCGGACCCACGTTCCGCGGGCGACGCGCGCGACCGTGATCAATGTCGCGAAGACGATCAGAATAGCTATTATGTCCCAGAGATTGGGAAGCCGCCTTTCGGCGGCCAATGGCGGTTGGTTCGCGGTATCCATTATTCTCATATCGGGCTTGCGGCAGGCTTGTTACCGTGGTCCGAACCGAGTTGTCACCAACCCGATTCATGGCAGTTCCATGACGGTTCGTTCAGTCCCGGCCCGCGATACGCCGCAAAGCGGATGGTTTACATAGTGTGATCCGTCCTCCTGCCCGGTCCACGATGCCCGCGTCCTCCCAGGCGCGCATCTGTTTATTCACGGTCTCACGCGTGCATCCCACGAAGCGCGCCAGATCAGTGTCTGACAGACGGATATCGATAAGGATCCGGCCATTTGATGATTTCCCATATTCAGATGCCAACGTCACGAGCCTTCGCGCCAATCTGCCCGGCAAATCGAGCATCGCAAAATTGCCGAGGGTCTCGCTGGTAGCCCGCAGACGTTCGCAAAGCACATCAATGACACGGAGCGCGAGGTCGTTATTAGACGCCAGATATGGCAAGAAATGGCGACGTTCAACCATGATCAGTGTGCTGTCCTCGATCGCGGTGGCGTCGGCGCTGCGAGGCTTGCCATCCAGTAACGCGATCTCACCGAAGACTTCTCCGGCATCAATCATGTTGAGCGTGATTTCCCTCCCCTCAGATGACGTGGCGCTGATTCTGACGCGCCCACTCAGAACCGCCACCATATACGAACCCTCATCACCCTTTTGGAAGACCAATTGGCCGCGCCGCACAAGCCTCTCGGTCGCCTTGACCAGGATATCATCCAGGACCTCAACCGGGAGAGCGGCAAACAGCGGACAGGAAAGAAGTAGCCTACGTCTCAGTTCGTGGTCCATCTGCGTCACCGGACCCCCGCCTCCAGACACATATTGAGCAACCACTATGCGCCCATCGGACTGTGGGTCATAGTCTTGCGCGGACCCGTATGGAGGATCGCATGAGCCTGCCCGCCATTTTGTCTCGGCCACAAGGTTCGGAGTGGCCCGAATTGGCCGCGGGTGAGGCTGGAATGAATCGCTTGTGGCTGGAGGAAGCCGCGCGCTTCGCGGCGGCCAATGAGATTCCCTGGCCATATGATCTTAAACAGCATCTGGAGAGCGGTTATTTCGAACCTGCGCCATTCAACGAGATTCTGGGTCCTGTTCGATCGCGGGGTCAGACCAACGGACTTGTGCTGCGGTCGGGCGCCAAGGTCGTGAGTTGGGGTGATACTCAGCAGGTTGATTTCACGTTTTCCGCGGCGAAGAGCTATTTGAGCATGTTGGCCGGAATCGCGATCATGGATCGGTTGATCGCCGACCTTGACGAGCCAGTCGGCCGGACCATTCGCGACGGAGGCTTTGACGGGCCTCACAACGGCGCGGTCACATGGCGGCAGTTGCTTCAGAACACTTCGGAATGGGAAGGGTCGCTGTTCGGCAAGTCGGATATTATCGACCGCAACCGAAATCTCGCAGTGGAGGGACAGGGCCGCAAAGGCAATCTCAGGCCGCTGCGCCGGCCGGGCGAACATTGGGAATACAATGACGTCAGGGTTAACCGTCTGAGCCTGGCCCTGCTCCGCCGTTTCGGTCGCCCGCTTCCGGAGGTCTTCGCGGAACGAATCATGCAGCCAATAGGTGCTTCAACAGATTGGTCCTGGCACGGCTACAGGACGTCAGGCGTCGACGTCGAAGGTCGGATAATCGAGTCCGTCTCGGGCGGCACTCACTGGGGCGGAGGCATGTTGATTCATGCTGAGGACCAGGCGCGGCTAGGTCTGTTAATGCTGCGGCGCGGCGAATGGAATGGGAAGCGGGTTTTGCCGGCAAGCTGGGTGGCGGAATCATTGTGCCCCTGTCCATTGAAACCGACTTATGGCTTTCTTTGGTGGCTTAATACCGATCACGGCCGCTATCAGAGCGCTCCCGAAGCTAGCTTTTTCGCGTCGGGAGCAGGTGGGAACCTGACCTGGATTGACCCCGATCACGATCTGGTCGCCGTGACACGTTGGCTGGATCCTACCGCGATCGACTCATTCATAAGATTGATCATGCAGGCAATAGAATGAAGAATCTTGAAACACTTAAGATAGAAGCTCCGCGGGAACACGTCATCCTTGTCACGTTGAACCGACCCGAGGTGGCCAATGCGATGAACACCCAGATGGGCCTTGATCTTCTGGAAACGTTCGACAGCTTTTGCGCGGCGCCGAACAAGCAGCGCTGCATCGTTATAACTGGTGCGGGTCCGAAAGCGTTTTGCGCCGGTGGCGATTTAAAGCAACGCAACGGCATGACGGACGAGCAGTGGCAAGACCAACACCTGATTTTCGAACGCGCGATACGGGCCATTATCGATTGTCCTGTACCCATCATCGCCGCCGTGAACGGCGCGGCGTACGCCGGCGGCCTGGAAATCTCACTCTGCGCTGACTTCATCTACGCCGCTACCCATGTCCGTTTCGCATTGACCGAAGTAACTCTTGGAATCATGCCTGGCGCTGGTGGTACGCAAAATTTGCCCAGGGCCGTGGGAGCCAGGCGCGCCAAGGAAATCATGTTGACCGGACGACCTTTCTCGGTACGAGAGGCGTTTGAGTGGGGAATGGTTAATCGTATCTGTGACGCGGAGACTCTGGTGCCCGATGCGCTCGAAACAGCCGCCATCATCGCCGGCAACGCTCCAATCTCTACTCGTCAACTTAAGCAGTCCGTGAACATGGGTCTGAACATGGATCTGCGCAGTGGCATGATGTTCGAAATTGAGGCCTATAACAGAATGGTCCCGACGGAAGATCGGCGAGAGGGTATTCGCGCTTTCAATGAAAAGCGGAAGCCGGTTTACAAGGGACGCTAATTTGTTTTGGGAGTGAACGCGGATGAATGCGCCCCTTGACGTCGAGCTCGTTGGGCTCACCCGAGCCCTCTCTGAACAGGCTCGCACTCTGACGATTGCTGACATACCCGGGGAAACCCGCACTTGGGCGCGCCATTGCATTTTGGATTATATCGCCTGTGGGATTGCGGGAGCATCCGATGAGTTGGTCCGGATTTTGTGTGCGGAACTTAGCGAGCAGGGTGGCGAGGCAAAAGCCACCGTCTTTGGCGAGGATGTTCGCTTGCCCGCCGCTTCTGCCGCATTGATCAATGGTGCGGCTTCCCATGCGCTTGACTTCGACGACGTCAATCTGGCGATGCCGGGTCATCCCTCGGTCGTGATTCTCCCGGCTTTGCTTGCACTTGCTGAGGAGCGTGGCTCTTCAGGAGCAGCCGTCCTGACTGCTTTCGTGGCGGGCTACGAGCTGGAATGCCGGCTGGGTCGAGTGCTTGCACCAGGCCACTACGACGTACTCGGTTTCCATGCCACGGCCACGATTGGAAGTTTTGGTGCCGCGGCGGCCTGTGCGAATTTATTGGGCCTGGACTACGAGCGCTTCCCGATGGCTCTTGGAATCGCGGGTACTCAGGCGGCTGGGTTGAAATCTGTGTTTGGGACAATGTGCAAACCATTGCACGCGGGCAAGGCTTCCTGGCATGGCCTCATAGCCGCGAAATTGGCTTCACGCGGTTTCACCAGCCGGAGCGACATTATAGAGTGCCGACAAGGTTTCGCCAGCACTCACAGTCCGGACTTCCATCCTGAATCCGCGTTTGAAACGCCGAGTCGTGGTTGGTATATTCAAAGCAATCTCTTCAAATATCATGCGGCTTGCTACATGGTTCATTCTTCAATCGAGGCCGCACGCAGGTTACGGGAGCAATTTGGCGTGACGCCTGATCGCGTGGAAAGTGTCCACGTGGAGCTCGAAGAGGCATGCGACAGGATTTGTAACATTCCAGCTCCCAGGACGGGGTTGGAGGCGAAATTTTCGCTGCGGTTGGCAACCGCCATGGGTTTTTCCGGCATCGATACGGGACGTCTGTCAACTTACTCAGAGGCGATAGCCATGGATCCAGATCTGGTTCGACTACGTGACAAGGTCAACCTCGTTTTCAGGTCTGGCATACCGAATACATTTGCCAAAATTGAGGTGCTGATGACAGATGGCACTCATTTGACCGCAAGCCACGATTCGGGCACTCCGTCGTCGGATACCGCGGATCAGGGGCGGCGCCTGGAGGAGAAGTTCGTAGGCCTTGTCGAACCAGCCATTGGTTCACGACGATGTCGCGCTTTGATTGCCGGAATTGGCGAATTCGAAGAGCTGGATGATCTGCGTGAGTTAATGACGCTGAGCGGTCGATAGATCGCCCGCGGAGGGTCTCGATGCAGTGAGCCGGTTGCGATATATGCCCATAGGCCATAGCCTTCACGTGAATAGCCTGTCTTGCCGGACCCCCGCTCTTCGTGCGAGCATTCTTGAGCGGGAAGTGCGGGGCCGGGAGGAAGCATATGAAAATCACACAAATCGAGACCCTTCAGGCCGACGCCGGTTGGCGTATGTTTTCCTTTCTTAAGGTCACTACTGACGATGGCATCGTCGGCTGGTCGGAGTTTAATGAAAGCTTCGGGTCCACCGGCTTGTCCGATGTCATTCGAGGCTTGTCGCCAGTTCTGCTTGGTCGCGATCCTCGGATGTTCGAACAAGTGACTCAGCATTTGCATGTTCTGACTCGTCAATCACGCGGAGGCTTGAACCAACAAGCAATCGCGGCGATCGAAAACGCACTGCTTGATGTGACAGGAAAAGCGTA
>Ga0182018_10000118_pt1 | contig 96808 bp, 88 predicted proteins | sample 812P2MmetaG_FD_120490 | JGI IMG/M metagenome (GOLD analysis project Ga0182018, IMG submission 120490) | Permafrost microbial communities from Stordalen Mire, Sweden - 812P2M metaG | ecosystem: Environmental > Terrestrial > Soil > Wetlands > Permafrost | place: Sweden: Stordalen | collected...
CGCGCCGCAGGCAAACCCGCCAAAGTGGCCCTCACTGCCGTCATGCGCAAACTCATTGTCCTTATGAACCACATCCTCAAAAATCCAAACTTTGCACTCTCAAATTAAATACCGTTGCTCCCCGTTTGGGCGGGAGAGGGAGAAGACGCCGCCGTTTGTGCGCGCATCGTGGGGGAGGGGGCAACGGTGGAACGTACACCTTCCGGTCGGGCAGCATCGGGGGAAGAAATTTGCGGGGACGAAGTCAGATATGCTGCCACCCGCGTTTAATTCCCCAAATACTCCCTCGGATCAACAATCTTCCCGGCAATCGCGCTCGCGGCCACGGTCATCGGCGAGGCGAGGAACACCTGCGATTCCTTGTCGCCCATGCGCCCGGGGAAATTCCGGTTCGTCGCGCTGATGCACTTGATGCCCGCCTGGTTGATGCGGCCAAACGTGTCCACCGGCCCGCCGAGGCACGCGGCACAGCCGGCGTTCTCCGTCATTTGCACGCCGGCACCCACGAGAATCTGCCAGACGGTTTCGTTGCCCCAATACGTCGTCTGCAAATCGCGCACAATCTCCGGCGTCGCGGGCACGCCGAACGTGTCAATCGTCACATGTCTGCCGCGCAAGATGCGCGCGAACTCCACGAAATCGCTCGTCTTGCCGCCGGTGCAGGAACCGACGTAGGCGCGATCGAGTTTCACATCCATTTCCTTCGCCTTTTTGCGCTGGCCCGGATCGGGATGGCAGGCAACGGTCGGTTCGAGCTGGTCGAGATTCACGACGAGTTCGTAAACGAATTTTTCGGAAGCATCACGTTCGACCGGCGTGTAGTTCCGTTTCGTCCCGTTGGTTTGCGTGCGGGCGTCCACATATTCCTGGGTGCGCGAATCGAATTCAAAGACGCCATTTTTGCCACCCGCCTCAATCGCCATGTTCGCAATCGTCATGCGGTCATCAATGGACAAATTTTTCACGCCTTCGCCGTCGAACTGCATCGCGCGATATGTCGCACCGTCGAAACCGATTTCGCCGATGCAATGAAGAATCACGTCCTTCGCCATCACGCCCGGCTGCAATTTGCCTTCGAGCCGGAAGTGCATCGTTTCGGGAACCTTGATGAGCAATTTGCCCGTGCCCATCACAAAGCCCGCATCCGTGTTGCCGATGCCGGTGGCGAACAAATTGAACGCGCCCGCCATGCACGTGTGCGAATCCGTGCCGAACAAAATTTCGCCGGGCCGCGTGTGGCCTTTTTGTGGCAGCGCCGTGTGACAAACGCCCGCGTAACGCGAACCATATTGCCTGTTCAACATGCCCTTCGACGCGTCGAAATGCCAGTGGCCGTTCGGGTCGTCAATCACGTCGTAAAAATACGGGATGTCCTGCTCCTTCACGAAATCGCGGAGGATGTCCACGTTGCGGTTGGACTTTGAATCGGCGGTGAAAATGTAATGGTCGGGGATGATGACGATTTTATTTTTGTCCCAGACCTTTGCGGTCTGGCCGAACTCGCGCTTGAACACGCCGATGGTGCCCGGCCCGCAAACATCGTGCGTCATGAGCACGTCGGCGTTGACCCAGATGTTGTCGCCGGCCTGCACGCTGGATTTGCCCGCCGCGCGCGCGAGTAATTTTTCTGTCAAATTCATAGTCTTAAGAGGATAACCGATGACGCGGTTGACTTCAACTTAACAAACTCCGGGATTATGCCTTTGACAAATTTTCTCCCGCTCCTCCTGTAAGGAAGAGCGGGCCGAGGTGAGGAGGTCGATGATTTTCAAGCTCAAATCCCCTCACCCCAACCCTCTCCCCGCTTGGGCGGGGAGAGGGAGTTGTCGGTGTTTCTCTTGAAAGTTTGTCAAAGACACAATCCCGACAAACTCAAAAACACAGTGGACATCCGCCGCCGTTCCGTTAAATTCAGGTCACCTTAACTTTATGAAATGTGACACGACAAATGCCATTCTGACTTTTGTGCTGGGCGTGCTGGCGGTGGCCGGCGTGATTTTCGCGCTGCAAACCATTTTCCTCACGCGCGAATTTCGTTCGATGGACGTCAAAGTCAATCAAGCCAAACGCTCGCTTTTTCAGGCGCAGGCGCTCGCCGGCGACGTGGCCGTCTATAACCAGAAAAATCCCAGTCCGGAACTCACGAAACTGCTTCAATCGCTCCAAGCCAAGCCCGCTGCGCACTAACATTTAACTTTTCACCGCCATGGACGAAACTCACACGCACACCGAACTTACCGACCAGATTGCCGCGCTGCGCCGCCAGACGTTCACGTTGCTGCTCGCGCTCATCGTTGTCAGCGGCACGCTCGCGTCCTATTTAATTTATCAATCGCGGATCATGTCCAAAAGTGTTGAAGCCTACAAACCGGAAGCCATGCAGGTCTTTCAGAACTACAATCAAAGTCTTCCGGTCATCCGGTCGTTTGTCAAACAGCTCGTCGCCTACGGCCAGACACACCCGGATTTCCAGCAGCAGGTCTTGAAGAAATACGACATCACCCCGCAAACGATCGCCGCGCCCAAGCAGTAGTTGCCGCTGGTTTCGTGTGGTTGCGTTTCACCCACCAGCGACGATTTTTACGATTTCCAGTTTGTCGCCCGCATTGAGCGTGCGCCTGGAAAATTCCGACGGCGCGACGGCCTCGCCGTTGTGTTCCACAACGACGCTGCGCGGCGGCAGTTTTTGCGCGACCAGAAATTCCTCAAGCGAGCACGGCAGTTGCGCCGCGACTGGCTTTCCGTTGGCGGTGACAAACATAAATGTATTTTCATTCCGTCAACGCCGCGTCCCAATCTTTCCAAACCGGTTCGTAACCGAGTTTGCGGATCAATTCCGCCACTTCGCGCGGCGGGCGATCGTCGGCAATTTCAAACTGGCCGGTGGCATTCGTCGCGTGACCATTCGTCACCGCCCATTCACTTGCGCCGGATGCGAGTTCCACAATCCGCCCGCGCTCGGTGTGATGGATTTTTTCCCTGCCCGCGCCGGTGTAGCCTCCCGGTTCGGTGTGGCTGCCTGCGCTCATCAGCGTGATGCCCAGCGGAATCAACCCGTCGCGCAGCCGCGCCGGTTCGCGCGTCGAGAGCACGAGGCCGGCATCGGGAAACATCAGCCGGAACGCGCACACGAGCTGCGCCAGTTCACGGTCGGTCATGTGCGTGAGCGGCTGGAATTCACCGGCACACGGACGCAGGCGCGGCAGCGAAATCGTCAACTGTGCCTTCCAACAATGGCGCAGCAAAAAATCCGCGTGTGCCGCGACACAAATCGCCTCGTAACGCCAGCCGCTCAAGCCGAACAACGCCCCGATGCCGAGCCGTCGAAAGCCGGCGGCGTAGGCGCGCTCCGCGGTTGCGAGCCGCCGATCGAAATTTTTCTTCGGCCCGGTGGTGTGCATCTCGTCGTAAATTTTGCGGTCGTAAGTTTCCTGATAAACGACGAGGCCATCCGCGCCCGCCGCGACGATTGGCCGGTAATCTTCCGTTTCCATCGGTCCGACTTCGAGCGAGACACTGGGAATTTCCCCGTGCAACGCGGCGACGCAATCGCGCAGGTAATTATTCGAGACAAATTTTGGATGCTCGCCCGCGACGAGCAGAAGGTTGCGGAAACCCTGTTCACGCAATGCCCGCGCTTCGCGCAACACCTCCTCAATGGAAAGTGTGACGCGCAAAATCGGATTGTCGCGCGAGAAACCGCAGTAGGCGCAGTTGTTGATGCACTCGTTGGAAAGATACAGTGGCGCGAAGAGACGAATCACTTTGCCGAATCGCTGCTGCGTTAATTTTTGCGAGTGGACGGAAAGTTGTTCCAACAATTCCGCAGCCGCCGGAGAAATCAAATTCGCAAAATCGTTCAGCGAAAATTTTGTTTTCGCCAGACTTTCGCGGACGGCACCGGCGTTTGCAGCAAGCGACCGTTTCACGAGCGATTGCGCGGGCAATGAATTAAATTCAGCGACAAAACTCACGCTGCAAATTTAACCGACCGACGCGTAAAGTCGAGAAACGAACGGTAGTGGCTCAGTTTGAAAATCGTAATAAATCAGTGTCCGCCATGTCCGTCTCCAGAATCACCTCCGCTGCCAACATTCCATCCACTATCTCCAACGGTGTCTGGGTGTCGCTCCGGCTCTTCGTGCAAAAACAAATACACCATGAGTCCAAAGAACGGCACAAGCAGGACAACTGACCAAATCAAACGCGGCAAGAATTTCACTCGACGGCGCATCCAAAGGCGCACCACGAAAATAAGTGCCACAATTTCCAATAGGCTAAACAGGATAATGGCCAGCGTGTTTTCGGGCATAACTTTTCAAACCTGAACCCGCCCCGTTCCAAAATCAAGGCAACAAACCAACAATTTCTTCCAAGCTCCAAACGTGGTCGGAAATTCCAGCCTCCATCGCCGGTGTGACTCGCAGCGTTTGATGGATACGGCAAAAGTTGTAATACATGTAATGCAGTGCGACCGCGTTTAGTGTCGCGGAGCGACGCCGGAAATCAGCCAGCTACGAAGTGGCTGGATTTGACGCGCAAATTGATTCGTCCTGAAAGGACGAAGGAATTTCCAACAGGCAATCATCATTCGAATGTTTCCACCGTCCTTTCAGGACGGGCTTTCTTTTGCCACGATACCAAACCAGACACTTTGTGTCTGGCTAATTTCCGGTTGTGCCTTCGGCACGAGTTTTGTCGTGGAGCTCCGCATCGCTACATCATTTCTGTCAATGCTCCAGGTGACGCCGGCTCCAGCATCATCGGCTGGTCGTTGTCCAGATAAGTTTCGCACACGCAGAAAAAATCAGCCGTGGTCGTCACGCGACGGATTTCGTGCAGGAATTTGTCGTCCACTTCCCCGCCGATGAAGTTCATGAATTTCTTCATGCGCTGCACCTGCGCCGATTCGCGCACGCCGGGCGTAATTTCGTTTTCCCACAGTTCGTGGATGTAGGCCAGCACGTCACGACCGGCCGGCAATTTCATTTTTTCACCGTGAAACTGCGCCCGAATCTGGTCGAACAGCCACGGATTGCGGATGGCACCGCGCCCGATCATCAAACCGCGCACGCCGGTTTCCGCGACGAGCGAGAGTGCCTGCGCCGCACTGTGGACATTGCCGTTGGCGAACACGGGACAGCGCAACTCGCGCGCCGCCTGCGCGATGAGGTCGTAGCGCACGCCGGGCTGGTACATCTGCGCGACGGTGCGCGCGTGGACGGTGAGCAAATCAATCGGATGCCTTGCGAAAATTGGCAGCAGCGTGTCGAACTCGGCGGGTGACGCGAAGCCGAGACGCGTTTTCACGGTGAACGGAATCGTGACCGCATCGCGCAGCGCGCCGAGGATGGCGTCAATGCGCTGCGGTTCGCGCAACAGGCCGCCGCCCGCGCATTTGCGGTAAACAACCGGCGCGGGACAGCCGAGATTCAGGTCAATCGCCGCGACGGGATATTGCTGCAACTCCTTCGCCGTGCGGACGAGCGCTGGAATGTCGTTGCCGATGAGTTGCGCGACAATGGGCCGGCCGGTGGGATTTTCCGTGATGGATTTGAGAATCCATTTTTCCAGATGCGAGACGGCGTGGACGCGAAAGAATTCCGTCCAGTAAACATCCGCGCCGCCGTAGCGCACGATGACACGCATGAATTCGAGCGTCGTCACGTCCTGCATCGGCGCGAGCGAAAGCACGGGGGCACCGTCGCGGAGCATTTGCAAAAATGTTTTGGACGGAGTCACACGAAGGAAAAGTCTGCCGCAGGAACGCGACGACGCAAGCGCACAGTCAAATTCGTCTTCCGCCAAAAAAAGTTAATTCCACTCGACTTTCCACGTCCGCCGCGTTTTCTTTCCGCCATGAAAATCCACTTCTTCGGCGCGGCGCGCACCACCACCGGCTCGATGTATCTCATCGAGATCAACGGCAAAAAGCTTTTGCTCGAATGCGGTTTATTTCAGGGACATCGTCAGGAATCGGAACAACTCAACAGGATTTTTCCATTTGATCCGAGGCAGGTTGACGCCGTCGTCTTGAGCCACTCGCATTTGGATCATGCGGGCAAGCTGCCGAGCCTGTGCAAAAATTACGACGGCCCGATTCATTGCACGTCCGCGACGCGCGACCTTTGCGGCATCATGCTGCTGGACTCGGCGCACATTCAGGAGCAGGACGCCATTTTCGTCTCCAAAGTCCGCGCACGAAAACATCAGCCGCCGGTCGAACCGCTTTACATCACCGCCGACGCCCAGAAGTGTGTGCAGCAACTTGCTGCCCACGATTATGAAAAGCCGTTTCAACCCGTGCCCGGCGTCACCGTCACGTTCCGTGACGCCGGACACATTCTTGGTTCGGCGCAGGTGATTTTGGACGTGCAGGAAAACGGCCGGAAATTCCGTTATCTTTTCACCGGCGACATCGGACGCGGCGGCGATGAACTGTTGCGCGACCCGATTCCGGTTGAGAACGTGGATTATCTTCAGATCGAATCCACTTACGCCGCGCGCGTTCACGAACAACGCCCGGACGCGGACGATCTGGTCGGCAAACTCGTCGGCGAAACGCTCAAGCAACAGGGTAAAATCATCATCCCCGCGTTTTCCGTCGGGCGCACGCAGCAGATTGTTTATGTGTTGCACGAACTGACCTGCACCGGAAAACTTCCACGCATTCCGATTTTTGTGGACAGCCCGTTGAGCGTGAACGCAACGGACATTTACAAAAAACATCCCGAAAGTTTGAAGCCTACGATCAACGACACGATGTGCAATAATGAAAATCCCTTCGGCATGGGCAATCTCACCTATATCAGCAACGTGGAAGATTCCAAAAAACTGAACGACCGCAAAGAGCCGGTGGTCATCATCAGCGCGTCGGGCATGTGCGAAGGCGGACGCATCCGGCATCATCTAAAAAACAATCTCGGCGAAGCGAAGAATCTGGTTCTGTTTATCGGTTACTGCGCCGACGGTACGCTCGGTTCGTTGATTGTGGCGGGCAAAACTCCGGTGAATATTTTCGGCGAACCTTGCAACGTCCGCGCAAAAATCGTTTCACTCGACACCTATTCCGGCCACGCGGACAAAAATGAATTGAAACATTACGTCGAACAACTTTCCGGCGACCTCAAAAAAATCATCTGCATCCACGGTGAGGAAACACAATGCCTCGCCCATGCGGAAACGCTGCGTGCCATGAAACCCAAAGCCGAAGTCATCGTGCCGCAATACAAGCAGGTGGTGGAGATTTGAAGCACGCCGGCGGTCTTGCTTAATCCCCTGCTTATCGGTGGTGACGCAGTTTGAACTCAGGTTGGCTCCGGCGAATTGTTAGGCGTCATGCCTGTCATTTGACCAACCGGTTTATGCTCCATCTGGAACGAATCCATGTCGCAACGTAATGAGGCGGCTGTGATTTCGAGCCAGTAGTTACCACGAACCTAATGAAATTACTGTCTATCTTCTCAACCTTAACAATGGGCTCGCTCGTCAGAGTCTTCATAGAATTTGTGAGTGACGCGAAATCTATATTTTCTGGCTGCGGTGCTGCCACATCTGGTAAATGCCTGGAACAGCCGGCGAATATCATCAATGCAAGCAATGTGAGTGCGATTAGTGATGTGCGGCATTTCATGTTCTCAAGTCAAACAACGAACTCACAACAAAGTTGCGCGCCGTGACGCCTAACGAAAAAAGCTGAACCCGCCCCCGCCCCAAAATCAAGGCAACAAACCGACAATTTCTTCCAGCGCCCAGACGTGATTTGCAATTCCCGCTTCCATCGCTGGCGTCACGCGCAGCGTTTGATGAATCCGGCAAAAATTGTAATACATGTAATGCAGCGCGACCGCGTTTGGTGTCGCGGAGCGACGCCGGAAATTAGCCAGACACGCAGTGTCTGGATTTGACGCGCAAATTGATTCGTCCTGAAAGGACAATGGAATTTCCAACAGGCAATCATCATTCAAATGTTTCCACCGCCCTTTCAGGACGGGTTTTCCTTTGCCGCGATACCAGACACTTTGTGTCTGGCTAATATCCGGTTGTGCCTTCGGCACGAGTTTTAGAACGCACCGCAACCCGGTTGCCACGCGAAATTTTTCACGCCGATGGTTTCGTGAATCCACCGCATCGCTACATCATTTCTGTCAATGCTCTAGTTTGGGACGCGGTGGACGCGTCCTTGCCTTGACACGAGCGGGGCCTGCCTGCGGTTACAACCCGCCACTCCCCGGCGCGTTTAATTTTGCATCGTCTCGGCTGCCCCGCCGCGATAAACTGAAATCATGTTGTCGGAAAAACCGTGGCGGGCCGAGGCTGTGATGCAATTGTGCGCGGCGCAAATCGCCTGCCTTTGCCTCGGTGCCGTCGCCGTCGGCCTGTTGCAAAAACTCGGCGTCCATGGTTTCAAACACGATGATAGTTTTGGCAGCGTTGTGACCGGCACGCTTTCTTTTCAAGGCGCGGCGTGGCTGCTGATTTTATTTTTTTTGCGGCAGCATCAGGCCGGCTGGCGCGAGGCGTTCGGTTTTCGCGGGCCAAGATTAAAACACGCCCTGCTCACGGCGGTTGGATTCATCATCGTCGTTTTGCCGGTCGTGTTGCTGCTGCAATCTGCGTCCGTCCACGCGCTGGAAAAACTCGGCTGGCCGCCCGAAGATCAAGCCGCCGTGAAGCTCCTGACGGACGCGGAATCGTGGTGGACAACCGCTTATCTTGGCGTGTTTGCGATGGTGATCGCGCCGGTCGCGGAGGAATTCATTTTTCGCGGGATGCTGTTTCCGCTGGTTAAACAACTCGGCTGGCCAAAACTCGCATGGTTCGGCGTCAGTTTTTTATTCGCGTTGATTCATCTGAACGCGCCGACGTTCGTGCCGCTGTTCGCGCTCGCGCTGGCACTGACGTGGCTTTATGAACGGACTGACAATCTGCTCGCGCCGATCACCGCGCACGCATTGTTCAACGCGGCCAATTATATGGTGCTACTCTGGCAAAAAAGCCCGTCCCACGCATGAACGAATTTGAATTGATCGCCACGCTGACGCGCGCGTTGCCGACGAATGAATCCGTCGTGACCGGCGCGGGCGATGACTGCGCCGTGCTGGATTTAGGAGTGGCGGACAAATTATTTTTGTTCAAGACGGATGCGGTCGTCGAAGGATTTCATTTCACGCGCGAAGCGCCGCCGGAAAAAATCGGGCGCAAAGCATTCGCGCGGTGTTTGAGCGACATCGCGGCGATGGCCGGAACGCCAACCGCCGCGCTCGTGACGATGGCGCTGCCGGAAAATTTTGAGCCGGAGTTCGCGGGGAGAATTTACAATGGCCTGAACGCGATGGCGTGCGAACACGGCGTCGCGATTGTCGGCGGCGAAACGACGACGAATCCCGAACGCATTTTGATTTCCATCGCGTTGCTCGGCACGGTGGCGCGCGGAAAACAGGTTTTGCGCGCCGGCGCAAAAGCTGGCGACGCGATTTTTGTGACGGGCGAACTTGGCGGCTCACCCGTGGAAAAGCACCTGGACTTTGAGCCGCGACTGGCCGAAGCGCGCTGGCTCGCGGCACATTTTTCAATTCACGCGATGATGGATTTGAGCGACGGGCTGGCCGGAGATTTGCGGCACATTTTGCAGGCAGGCAAAGTGGGTGCGGAGTTGTTGAAAACGGCGGTTCCGATTTCCCGCGCGGCAAAATTGCGCGCGAAGGGCGGTTCGACCGCGAAACCTGCGTTCGCCGCCGCGCTGACGGACGGCGAGGATTTTGAATTGTTATTCACGGTCGCCGGCAGGGACGCAGTGAAACTGCTGGATGCGTGGAATAAAGAATTTCCAAAACTGAAATTGAGCTGCATCGGGAAAATCATCACGGGCGACGGGATTCTAATCCGCGACAAAAGCGGTTCGCACAAACTCAACGCGCATGGCTACGTTCATTTCGCATAGTCCGGCGGAGACGGAGGCGCTCGGCGAACGCTGGGGTCGCGCGGCGGAACACGGCCTCGTGCTGGCATTGAGCGGCGGTCTGGGCGCCGGCAAAACACAACTGGTGAAAGGGGTCGCACGCGGACTTGGCATCGCGTTGCGGGTGCATTCGCCGACGTTTACGCTGGTGAACGAATACGGCGGCGGCCGGTTGAAATTATTTCATCTGGATTTATACCGGCTGGAAACGCAGGCGCAAATCTTGTCGGCGGGCATTGAGGAATTTTTGCCGCCGGACGGCGTGGCGGTGATCGAATGGGCGGAACGAATGGCAAATGGGAAATGGGAAATGGCACATTGGCGGCGCGTGAAAATCGAAATTGTCAGCGAAGCGGAACGGGAAATTTTTTATGACGGTTTTGGCGCTTGAATTTTCCACGTCACAACGGAGCGTCGCGGTCGCCCGCGACGGTCGCGTGCTGGCCGAAACTTCCAAAACCGGCGGGCGCGGGACGAATGCGTTCGGCATGATTGAGCAAGTTCTGGCGGCGGCGAAAATCGGTCGCGCAGAAATCGAATGTCTGGCGGTTGGGCTGGGGCCGGGTTCTTACACGGGCATTCGCGTGGCGCTTGCCATCGCGCAGGGCTGGCAACTGTCGTGCGGCGTGAAGCTGCTCGGCATCGGCGGCGCGGAGTGTCTGGCGATGCAGGCACGGATGGAGAAAATGTTCGGACAGGTGAACGTGGTGATTGATGCGCAGCGCGGCGAATTTTATCTGGCGACTTATGAGGTTTCGGCGGACGGCTTGAAAGAAACCGGGTCGTTGAAAATTGTGGCGGCGGCGGAAGTTGAATCGCGCGTGCGCGCAGAAGAAAGGTTGATCGGCCCAGAAGCGACGCGGTGGTTTCCGGCGGGGATAAATTTATTTCCGCAAGCGACAATGCTGGCCACATTGGCCGCAAATCGCGGCGATTTTATGGCTGGTGAAAAGCTGGAGCCGATTTATCTGCGGGAGATGAATTTTGTGAAAGCACCGCGGGGACGGGCGAGGATATTTTGATGCTTTGATTGTGGACAGACTTGTCAATTTTTGAGACACGGATTGTGGATCGTAAGCCGGTTTGTTAGGGAGGATTTCAAGGTGTCATCATGGCATGTGACATGCTCGTCTCAATTGATGTTCGCAGGATTTACACTTTGAGTTTATGATATTGCGTTTGGCACAGGCAGGTGGGCGGGCGGGACGCGCCGGTTTTACCCTGATGGAAATCCTCGTTGCGTTTCTGATTTTTGGGATGACCGTCAGCGGGTTGATTTACGGTTATGTGCAGGCCAACCGCATGGCGGAATTTAGTTCGATGTCGCTGGCGGCACAGTCACTTGCCCAGCAGGGGATGGAGCAGGCGCGCTCGGCGCAATGGGATTCGGAGGCGTGGCCCGTAACGAACGGGCCGGGGACGACCGATGAAATATCGCTATATCCATCCAACAGTTGTCCGACCGGCTATACCAATTATTCCCAAGCCGACTACCTGGATGTTCCGGAAAAAGATACTCTGATTTACGTCACAAATTACATCACCGTCACGAACCTTTCAATGAACCCGCTGCTGCGACAAATCCGCTCGGATGTCGTGTGGACGCTTCCTTTGAACGGCAAAGCATGCACCAACACCGCGATCACGCAACGCGCGCCTGACGAATGAAATTATTTTCAAACATCCGGTCCCGTTCGCGCCGGACGAATATTGCCGGCTTCACACTGGGGGAAATGATGATTTCCGTCACGGTATATCTGATCATTTTCATCGGCGTGATGGTTGCCATCCAGATTTTTGCGTTGCGCGTCTATACGCTGGCGGCGACCAAGCTGACCGCCACCCAGGGTGGCCGCGAGGCATTGAATCAAATCCGGGAAGACATCCAGCAGGCGAAAACGCTGTCGGTGGGAAATTTGGCGACCCCCGGGGTTGCCACCAGTTTTACCAACGTTCCCGGAACCAGCGGTGCGCAGGGCGGCGCGCTGCAAATTTTTCAGACCATAAACCCGGTTCCCTATACGATTTACTATTTGGATACGACCGAATCCACCAATTACCAACTGATGGCATATCTGGTGAGTTCCAACAGTGTCGTCACAACCAACAACCTGGCTGGTTACATCACCAACACGATCATTTTCGATGCCGAGGATTTTCAAGGCAACATAGTGACGAACAATCTGAAGAATAATCAGTGCTACAGGATGGTGTTGGACTTCTACCAATGGGAATATCCCATCGGCTACATCGGCGGCAGTGATCTCAATGCGTATGATTATTACCAGTTGCGGACGCGGGTCTGCCGGCGGGCGATAAATTGAGAAAGAAAGAATATTTATGCAAACCACCTCCACATCAGTCCGGCCTGGCGGCCAGGGTTTTGCAATACTCATCACGCTGGTATTTCTGGGCGTCACCCTGATTATCTTTGCGAGCGTCATGTATTGGATCTCCGGCAACGCCAAAATAACCGAGCGGAACAACCAGTATAACCGGAGTTCAGGCGCGGCCGAGGCCGGCGTTGAAATGGTGCTGTCCCAGATGCTGCGTGACTTCAATTCCGGAACTCTCACATCTGCGACCTACTACGCCTCGCTGCCGGCCAACCTCAACCAGGCTGGCTGGCCTGTCACATTCAAATACAGTGATCCCACGGGCACGACCACGAACGCGATTTATGTCCTTGGCCTTTCGCAACAAACCAACGCGACGTCCTTAAACTCGGAATTCACGAATTTGTATGGTTTCGCGTGGAATTGGACCATCAGCGCCAAGGCCACGCCCGTGCTCGCGAATGGAGAGTCTGTTTACAGTGTGCCGGCCACCGTCACTGAACAGGTGGATTTTGCCTCCATCCCACTTTTTCAATTTGCCATTTTCTACAACATAGATATGGAGATTGACCCCGGCGAAGCCATGACCGTCACCGGCCCGGTATTTTGCAACAAGGACATTTGGGCGGGCGCGTCGGATTTAACTTTTTTGTCAACGGTCGCCGCCGTTGGGCATGTTTACACCACCGCGGCCGATCCTATGGCCGACAACTATAGTGGTTCCGGCGGACCCACTTTCAATCTCACCGGCCAGCCGACCTCCAACAACCCTTCACTGATCATGCCGATCGGCACCAACAACAATCCGAACGCCGTCCAGGCCATCCTTGAACTGCCACCCCCGGCCTATGCCATGGGAACTGCGCCGGCATATACGACCAATGGCCAGATTTACCTGGCCAATGGTGCCGACCTCTACATCAGCAATTCCGTCAGCGGCACCAACAGCGCCACCCCCACCGGCACCAACACCTTCGTTTATTACGATGACAGCGCCCTGACCTTGATGACCCCCGATTATTACATTCTGAAGACCGGCAGCGTCACCAACCATGTGTTCACCAACCTGACTGCCGGCGTTGACTGCACCACCAACGTCCGATACGCCGGCTATTCGTTCATCACGAATGCCATCTTTTACGACTGGCGTGAAGGTTGGAACGGCGGGAGCGGATACGGCAATAAAGGAAAAACCGTCCAGGCCGTCCAGATTGACATCAGCAAGTACAACCTTTGGCTGACCAATGCCTACCAGTCAAACAACGCCACCGCTGAAAGCACGGAATGTCAGATTCATAAAGGCCATACCATTGATTCCATGTATGTCTATACCAGCGTACCTCTGACCACCACCAACCTCCCGGCAGTGCGCATTGTCAATGGAGCATTATTGCCCTCGCCGGGCAACACGAGATATGGCTTCACCCTGGCCACGGAGTTTCCATTGTATGTGTGGGGAAATTACAACGACCAGGACATCTCCGGCACTTTATCGAGCGGAACCAATACATTACATACCTATCCATCTGCGTTCATGGCCGATGCCATCACCATCCTTTCCTCCGCCTGGAGTGATACAATTACCAGTAAAAACCCCCCTGGTAGCAGCGCCACGGTCAACGCCGCGATGCTTGAAGGCATCGTCCCGTCAAACCTCGCCATCAGCGGCAACTACAGTGGAGGTACGGAAAACTTCATGCGTTTGCTGGAAACTTGGTCAGGCATCCTGACCTACAACGGCTCCATTATCGTCATGTTTGACAGCCAATATGCGACCAATACCTGGCTGCCCACCGGGAATTATTACAACCCGCCAACCCGCAACTGGTCCTTCGACTTGAATTTTTCAAAAGGGCAAAACTATCTGCCGCCGCTCACGCCGGAAACCAGGGCACTCATCCGCGGGCAATGGGGGGAGACGGCCCCATAAATTTCATGGCCGGCAGGCAAAAACTTTCTTCCGCTTTGGCCGTTCGCGCCCGTAAACTGCCCGCGTGAAAGCCGCCGTCCTGCACGGGCAGGAAAAAATCCAGATTGAAGACGTCGCGCCGCCCGCGCTCCAGCCGGGCGAAATCCGCATCCGCATTGAGGCCGCGCTCACCTGCGGCACCGACCTGAAAGTTTTCAAGCGCGGCCATCACGCGAAGATGATCGTGCCGCCCGCCGTTTTCGGCCATGAACTTGCCGGCGTCATCTCGGAAACCGCGCCGGACATCCGTGAATGGAAAACCGGCGGGCGCGTCGTCGTGGCCAATTCCGCGCCGTGCGGGGAATGCCCTTTCTGTAAAAACCATCAGGAAAATCTTTGCGATGATTTACTGTTTCTCAATGGCGCTTACGCGGAATCCATCATTGTCCCCGCGCGGCTCGTCCAAAAAAATCTGCTGCGCCTCAAACCGGAAACGGATTTTCGGGATGCGGCCCTGACTGAACCGCTCGCCTGCGTCGTTCAGGGCGTCGAGGACACCCGATTGCGCGCGGGACAAAATGTTTTGATTCTCGGCGCGGGGCCCATCGGCCTGATGTTTGTCGCGCTCGCAAAAAATCTTGGATGTAATGTGACCGTCGCCGGACGCCGTGCGGCGCGATTGGACACCGCCAAAAAACTTGGCGCAGCGCAGGTGGTTGACATCGGCGACGGCGCGGATTTGGTTTCAAAAGTGTGCGCGGCGGCGGAAATAAAATTCGACGCGGTGATTGAAGCGGTCGGACGACCGGAAACCTGGGAAGCCGCCGTGCAACTCGTGGGCAAAGGCGGCGCGGTGAATTTTTTCGGCGGTTGTCCGTCCGGCGCGACCATCACGCTCGACACGACGCGCATCCATTATTCCAACCTTGCGCTGCTTGCGAGTTTTCACCACACGCCGCGCACGGTCCGGCGCGCGCTGGAATTCATCGAGGCGGGCGTGATCCGCGCGGCGGATTTTGTGGACGGCGAATGTCCGTTGAGCAAATTGCCGGAATTGTTCAAGTCAATGGCTGCGGGCAATCACGCGATAAAAACCCTGATTCGCGTGCATGAATAAATAAGGAGGCAATTGGCTGGTTCATCCCGCCGCAAAAAGTTTTTTCGCTCCGCATTTCCAGGTCACGGCTTCAGAAAACTTTCCAAGTCCTTCTGCATTTTCTGCAAGTCCGGCAGGTTGATATACATCATGTGGCCGGCGTCGAACTCGGCGTAGGTGATGTTCGCGCGGTAGGCGGGGTCGAGCGCCATGTGGTCGAGCGCGTAATGCACGGTGTCAATCGGACAGACCAGATCGCACCGCCCGCCGAGCACGAGAATCTTCATGTAGGGGTTCTGGTTCATCGTGGACGCAAGCTTGTCGCCCGCGCTGGCGTAGCTGTTGTGGACACCGTAATTCCACGGTTGCACGCCGGCAATGATTTCGTAGGGCAGATCATCTTCAAATTTCAATTCGCTGCGGATATAGTTGTTGATCCCCGCTGAAAATGGTCCATGCACCGCCGCGTCGGACGGATCGAAATCAGGATACGGCGCCGCAGCGTCATCATCACGTCCGGTGATGCGCGCGTCGTAGGCACCGAGAATCAAACCTTCGTCGTGCAGCAGTTGTTTGCGGAAAACGCCTTCGTCAATCCGCAGATCATTGTCTTCGATGACCTGCGGTTTCAAGCCGGTGAGCCGCACGAGTTCGGCGGCGATTTTTTTATGTTCGTCCGCAGAAAGCGAATCGCCTTTTTGCAAAGCCGAGGTGTATTCGCCCTTGGCAAATTCGCGTGCCTCGGCGAGCGCCTTTGGCAAATCGTTTTGCAAATCCGGCGGCAGTTTTTTGTGGAACTGCGCCGTCGCCGTGTAGGCAGGCAGATATAGCGGATACGGCAGGTCGTTTCCGGCATTGTTCCAGATGGTCGCGAAATCCAGAACGCCGGAAACGAGAATCAATCCGTTCAAATACATTCCGTAGCGCGAACGCAAATGGTCGGCCAGACCGGCGGCGCGAAAGACGCCGTAACTTTCGCCGCAGAGAAATTTCGGCGAGAGCCAGCGTTCGTGGCGCGTCGTCCAGAGCCGGATGAATTCGCCGACGGAATCGAGGTCGGCGGAGTCGCCAAAAAATGCGCCGGCTTTTTCATCCTTCGCCGCGCGGCTGAAACCCGTCGCGACCGGATCAATGAAAACCAGATCACTTGCGCCGAGGATGGAATAATCATTGTCCACCAGGCCAAACGGTGGCGGCGGCAGCGTGCCGTCGGGATTCATCTTCACGCGGCGCGGGCCGAGCGCGCCGAGATGCAGCCAGACGGACGACGAGCCGGGTCCGCCGTTGAAACAAAACGTGACGGGCCGCACGGACGTGTTCGTTTTGCCGAGGCGCGTGTAGGCGATGTAGAAAACCGAGGCGCTCGTGGTGCCGTCTGCTTTCAAGATCGGCAACATTCCAGTTTCCGCCACATACTTCACGCGCTGGCCGGCGATGGTGACGGTGTTCGTGGTGAAGACCGGCTTGTGCGTCGCGTCGGGAATCGTTGCCGCGTCATTTTTTGCGGGTGGCGCGTTTGTGGCGGGCGAATTCGTCGCCGCAACCTCCGTCGCGCGCAGGCTGGCGGCGGTGGCCATCAGCAAAATCCAGATCATCTTTTTCATTTTAATTATGCAGTTGGAGAAATGCTGCCTGATAATAACCTGTTTGTTTTTGTGCGACCACGAAATTTTGTGCCAGGCCGTTCCGATTGTTAGCAAGTTGTGAATAACTTTCGGAATTATGCACCTGACAAATAATATCCAAAAATCGGCGCAAAACCGGAAAAGCCTGTTCTTTAACGGCAGGACTTTTTAGGCCGGTGCGGGTCTCAAGCACGGTAGTTTTTCCAGTTGGTTGAAATGACTAAACCGCCGCTGCAATTGCATCGCCCATCTCGCTCGTGCCGATTTTGCGCGCGCCCGTTTCGTTGGGATTAAAAATGTCGCCGGTGCGGTTGCCCGATTCAATTGCTTTGGCAACAGCATCTTCAATAGCAGTCGCAGCGGCGTTCTTCCCGAAGCTATGTCGCAACATCATCGCCGCAGACAAAATTTGGGCGATGGGATTCGCCAGGTTCTTCCCGGCGATGTCCGGTGCGGTACCTCCCGCCGGCTCGTAAAAGCCAAAAGTTTTTTCAAAATCGAATCCCGGATTGCCAATTGTCGCGCCCAGGCTTGCGCTGGGCAACATGCCGAGCGAACCGCCGAGCGCGGCGGCTTCGTCGCTCAAGATGTCACCGAACATATTTTCGCAGAGCATCACGTCGAATTGAGCAGGTTTGAGCATGAGCTGCATCGCGCCGTTGTCCACGAACATATGTTCGAGTATCACGTCGGGATAATTTTTACCGATGCGCGTCACGGTTTCGCGCCACAAAATTCCATTCTCCAGCACATTCGCCTTGTCAATGCTCGTAACTTTTTTCTTTCGACGTATCCGTGCCTCTTTGAACGCGACGTGTGCGATGCGCTCGATTTCCGGCGTCGTATAAACCATCGTGTCAATCGCGCGAAAATTTCCGCCACCGATGGCCTCGGTTTTTTTTGGCTGGCCGAAATACATGCCGCCCGTCAGTTCGCGCACGACGAGAATGTCAATTCCGTCGCCCTGACGTTCCTTCACCAGCGGACAGGCGTGCGACAGCACTTTCGGCAGTTTTACCGGACGCAGATTTGCGAACAGGCCGAATTCTTTCCGCAGCCGCAGCAGCGCCGCGCGTTCGGGACGTTCCTCTTTCGGAATCGCCGGGTCGCGGTCGGGTAGGCCGACGGAGCCGAACAAAATGGCGTCGGATTTTTTGCAGAGCGCGAGCGTCGCGTCCGGCAGCGCCTTGCCGGCGGTGTCAATGCCCGCCCAGCCGACGGGCGCTTCGGTGATGGCCAGGGTAAGGCCAGTTTTTTTTTCGGTGACGCGGAGAACCTTGATGGCCTCGCGCATGACTTCCGGGCCGATGCCGTCACCCGCGAGCGCTGCGATGTTGAAAGTTTTCATAAATCAGGAACGGCGATTCTAATTTTTTGCGGCGCGGTGACAATGGAATTTTGCATTCGACATTCGCCAGTCGAAATTCAAAATCGCCCGATGACCTTGCCCTATAAAATCGCCACGCTGCTTTATTGCTTCAACGAGTGTGGGGAAATCCTGCTGCTGGCGCGTGCGCAGGAGCCGAATCGCGGCTTTTGGAGTCCGTGCGGCGGCAAATTGAAAATGGACACCGGCGAATCGCCTTACAGCTGTGCCTGCCGCGAGGCGCACGAAGAAATCGGATTGAAAATTGCGCCTTCGGATTTGCATCTGGCCGGACTCATCAGCGAACACGGTTATCAGGGACAGACACACTGGCTGATGTTTTTGTTCGAGGTGAAGGTGAAACTGAAAGCGCTGCCGCCGCCGCACGCGGAAGGCACTTTTGAATTTTTCCCGCTTGAAAAAATTTCGACGTTGAAAATTCCGCAGACCGACCGCGAAAAAATCTGGCCGTGGTTCCGGCAGTTTCGTGGCGGCTTCTTCGCGGCGCACTGCCACTGCCACGCGGACGGGTGCAACGAATGGACGCTGGAAGAATTTCGCGTTGCGAACGGCGTGATGAATTTGCCGCCGATTTGATTCGACATTCAAAATTTGTCATTTGAAATTTTCTGCATGAGCGAACCTGTCATTGACCTGCATAGCGATGATTATTTCATGGGCGAGGCGTTGCGGCAGGCGGCCAGGGCTTATGAAAAAAGCGAAGTGCCGGTTGGCGCGATCGTCGTGCGCGAAGGAAAGATCATTGCGCGGGCGTTCAATCAGGTAGAGGAGTTGAAGGACGCCACGGCGCACGCGGAAATGCTCGCGCTCACGCAGGCGGAAAATGCCGCCGGTGACTGGCGGCTGACGGATTGCACGCTGTACGTCACCAAGGAGCCGTGTCCGATGTGCGCGGGCGCGATAGTGCATACGCGGCTGGTGCGGGTGGTGTTCGGCGCGGGCGACCCGAAAGGCGGCGCGGCGGGCGGTGCGTTAAACCTGTTGCAATTTCCCACGTTGAATCATCGCTGCGAAATCACGTCCGGCGTGCGGCTGGAAGAATGTCGCGCCTTGCTGCAAAGGTTTTTTGCCGGGCGGCGCGTGCAAAAATCGGAAAAGTGAAATGGCGCAAAATGACCATAAATGACCATGAAAGCGCGGTGACAAAAAAACAGGGCATCCCTGCGGATGCCCTGTTGATTTATCAGGCAAAGCCTGCTGGTTATCACGGCATATTGTAGACCGGATCTACCGCGGCCGCGCCGTTGGTGGCGTTCAGCAAAGACGTCATCAGGCCGGAACAGGTTGTCTGCTGGACGCTGCCGTCAGCGATGCCGAGGTTGCCCGCCTTTTGGTGCAAATCATTGGCGGTCCAACTCCATGGAAAGGCTTCCGTTGTGCCATTCCCACCGACGGCAACAATATTATTGGTTCCAACATTGTTGAGGGTGGCCGGTATTCCTGATGCCGTGACGCCAGCGGTGGCGCCAGCGCCGATATTGCGGTCGCCGGTGATAATCATCTGCGGATAGGCTTCCGCTGCGTCACCGCACAAGAAGTAACTCGTCATACTGACTGCATAATTTTTAGTTACGTCAGCGGTAGCAGGGGTACCGGTAGCAGTGCCCCAGATAGACTGATAGACTTGAGGGACAAAATTCGTAGGCGTAATCGTCCGCGCGCCATCGGAGGTGCAAATCAGCAGTTTGGGCGTGCTCAACTCGTTGGACATGCACAAAAACGCAGCCACAAATCCGCCTACGACTGCCGTGTTTGCAGAACTCGCCACCAATTGCTCCGCGCCGCCCAGAGAGGTGCTGACGGCCATGGGATATTGGTCGTTGTTGTCGCCTTCCCAGACGCGGAAGGCCAGGCCGATTTCCTTGAGATTGTTGACGCAGTTGATGCGTTGCGCCTTGCGCTTGGCGGCGGCGAGCGCCGGCAGCAACATGGCCGCGAGAATGGCGATGATGGCGATGACGACGAGCAGCTCAATGAGCGTGAACGCCGATTTTTGCTTCGGAAGTTTTTTCATACGTTGACAGTTTTTCAGTTGTTGTTTTTTCGTCCGGGGACAGTTAGCGAACTTTACTTGAATCGCATCCGCTGTCAATCGGATTTCTGAAAATTCTTTAGCACTACCAGTGCCAACTCAATTTTCCGTTGGAATCCCAGCAAAACCGCAGAATCTTTTTTTGCGCCAATCCGAAGCGCGTGAAAATTTCACGCAGCATGCGTGAAGTTCACGCAGCGGCGGGAAAATTATTCACAATTTTTACTGAATATGTCGTGTGACACTTGAACAGCCGTGTGCCGGGCATTGACAGCAGCGTGCGATTGACAAACACTGTCCGACCCTATGGCCGAGCCAAAAGAGAATTTGCAGATGGAAAAAATCGTGTCGCTGTGCAAGCGGCGCGGGTTTGTGTTTCAGTCGTCGGAGATTTACGGCGGCATCAACGGGTTTTGGGATTACGGCCCGCTCGGCGCGGAACTCAAGCGCAACGTCAAGGAACTCTGGTGGAATGCCATGACCCGCCAGCGCGACGACGTCGCCGGCCTCGAAGCGACCATCATCATGTCGCCGCAAATCTGGAAAGCCAGCGGCCATGTGGACACGTTCGCGGATTTGATGGTTGAAGACCCGCTGACAAACAAAAGATTTCGCGCCGATCAAATTGAGCCGCAGAGTGGAACGGCTTATCATTTCCTTCAGGCAATTGAAGCATCTGTTGCTTTAAGAAATCTTCGCAGCGAAAGAGAAAGAGACTTGGCAATTAATACACCGATGCTTAAAACGGATTGGTTGCCAAAGTTAGATTCGATGATAGCCGAAATTGAAGCTGTAATTGCTGATAGTGGTTTTAGTGCTCACGATTTGGAGAAAATTGAAGAAAATTATCAACGCAATTATCCTCAAGAAGATCCTCGCAGCAGAGGGATTTTTCAAAATGCACGCATTTCTATTTTGCTTCCTGATGGAAAGCCCATTCAATCGGCAAAAAAACTAGCTGTTGAATACGCTAAAAAACAAGGAGTGATTGGCGTGCCCTATTTTGCTTCACCTCCAACGCAAAAAATCGAGAATAGTCAGGAATATAATCCAGAAAACGGAGTTAAATTTAATTTGCCGCGTCCGTTCAACCTGATGCTCCAAACTTACGTCGGGCCGATTCAGTCGGAAGAAAACATTGCTTATCTCCGCCCCGAAACGGCGCAGGCGATTTTCGCGCAGTTCAAAAATGTTCTGGAAACGTCGCGGCAACGCGTCCCGTTCGGCATCGCGCAGGTGGGCAAGGCGTTCCGCAACGAAGTCACGCCGCGCAATTTCACCTTCCGCTCGCGCGAGTTCGAGCAGATGGAACTGGAATTTTTCATCAAGCCGGATGAAGTGGTGGAGGCCATCTCTGGTTCGGTGGCCCCACCGCAAGATGCTCCCGGCGAACCGCAGCCGAACTGGGGCTGGCAGGCGTGGCATCAATACTGGGTCGAGGAACGCGTGCGCTTTTACGAAGGCATCGGGCTGGATCGTTCGACGCTCGGTTTTCACCGGCAGACACCGGCGGAACTCGCGCATTACGCCCGCGCCTGCACGGATATTTTGTTCAAATTCCCGTTCAGCAAACGCGATGAGAACGGAAACGTGACCGGCGACGAACTTGAAGGCATCGCCGCACGCAGCGATTTTGATTTGAGCCAGCACCAACGTTTTTCCGGCAAGCCGATGGGCGTTTTCGACGAGGAATTACGCGCCGCATGGGCGAAGTTGCCGAAGGAAAAACAGGATGAATTTAGGAATCGTTATTACGAAAACCGAAAACGTTATTTGGAAAAATCCGGCGTTGAATCCGAGACCGCGCAGAAACAAGCAACCGAAGACGCGAACGGGCTGGCGAAGGGCCAATATATTCCGCATGTCATCGAGCCGAGCGCGGGCGTTGATCGCTTGATACTCGCACTCATCGCCAATGCGTATTCCGAAATCACCGAGACGGACGATAAAGGCAAAAGTGAAACGCGCGTGACGATGAAATTTCATCCGCGCGTCGCGCCGATCAAAGTGAGCGTGCTGCCGTTGCTGAAAAATAAACCGGAACTCGTGAAGAAAGCGCAGGAAGTGCGCGGTTTGTTGCGTCCGTGGATGAATGTGTTTTACGATGAAGCCGGTTCGATCGGCCGTCGTTACGCGCGGCAGGACGAGGCGGGCACGCCGTTCTGCGTGACGATTGATTTCGACACGCTCGGCGAAAAACCGGAGTTGCTCGACACGGTGACGATCCGCCACCGCGACGACGGAAAACAGGAACGCTTGAAAATTTGTGAACTTCTGGAATTTTTGCTGTCAAAGATTCGTTGATGACCGAGAACGCAAAAATTCCGACTGAACCCGCACAACGCGCGCCGACGCTGTATTGCATCGTCTTCGGTAAATTGTTGGAGGGTTCGCTGTTGTTGCTCGGTGCCGTGAGCGTTTATTTGCTGGCGCAAAAAAACCTGCCGGATTTATTTGATCAATTCATCCGCTGGATGCATTTCGATCCGGAAGGCAGATTCTTTAACGCCATCAGCGACCGGCTGGACACCGTTACGCCGCGCAATGTGCATGTGATTGCGTCGTGGCTGTTTCTTTACGGTTTGTTCAAGACAGTCGGCGGTCTGGGACTGGCGTTCCGCGCTCCGTGGGCGGTCTGGCTGGCGATTGGTGAATCGGCATTTTTCATTCCGATTGAAATTTTTGAACTCATCCGCCGCTACACGCCGCAAGGTGAAGCGCACGCGCACGCCATGTTCGCGCATCCGAAAACCGGCATTGCGATTGTGCTGGCCATAAATGTGTTGATCGTCTGGTATCTGTTTGCAAACCGGAGCAGGCTTTTCCGGCATCATCATCATTGAATTCCCGACGCACAATTTTTGCTTGCGTGCCCGCCGATAAATGCTTAATAACAGGCCAGAATTATGAATTGCCCGTTGCGGCAATCTGCTTGATGCGAAAAATTAAAGTCATGTCACAACCAACGAGGGTGTCTTGAGCCGCCCTTTTTCTCCACGCAATTCCTCGCCTGCTTCGTTCGTCCGGGTCAACGGCAAAATCCGCGCCCGCGAAGTCCGCGTCATCGGGGTTGCCGGCAACCAGCTTGGCGTCATGCCGCTCACCGACGCCATCAACCTCGCGCGTCATCACGCCGTGGATTTGGTTGAAATCGCCACCACCGCCACGCCGCCTGTCTGCCGCCTCGTGGACTTCGGCAAATACCGCTACGAAATGGCCAAGAAGGAAAAGGAATCCAAGAAGCATCAGCACGCCTCGATCGTCAAGGAAGTCCAATTGAGTCCGCGCATTGACCCGCACGATCTTGGCATCAAGCTGACGCACGCGGTCAATTTTCTTTGCGAGGACATGAAGGTGAAAATCGCGCTGAAATTCCGCGGACGGGAGATGGCGCACACCGAAGTCGGTTTCGAGGTCATCAACAAATTTCTCGCCGACATCGCACCCTACGGCCATCCCGATTTTCCACCGAAACTCATCGGACGCGGCATCAACGTGATGATCAGTCCGCTCCCGCGCAACAAGCGCGCCAAAAATCCGAACCAAACCGAAAACGGCCAAGTGCCGGTTGCGGAAAAGAACAATCACGAGGATTCCGCGCCAGCGCCGATAAAAAAACCAAAGCCGGATAATTCCATCGCTGTCAAACAGCCTCCGGCAACGTTCGGAAATAATCCCTTTACCAAACTGGACCTCAACGTGCGGCAGGATTCACCGCCGAACCCGCAAGGTTGATGGTAGCGCGCACCAACTCCGGGAACCGGCAATTCTCGCAGACCGCGTTCGAGTGTTCGCAAAAATCCCGCATGATTTGCATCAAGCCCTGCTGTGCCGAGGCATTTTTCAAAACGCGGGTGTTTGAACTTCCGAGCAAACGCTGCCGCGCCAGTTTCAGGACGGAATTATCCTCCGCCGCCGGCCATGCGAAATAACGCCATTCAACTTCGCGCCGGATTTTTTCATTTTTGCCTTCCACCGCGCGAATCCACAGCCACGGCAAGATCACATTCGCGGCCAAATCCGTCACCCGCGCGTCACCCAGCAACGGTTGCGGCTTTTTCATCCGCGCCGAACGGGCCGTCCAATGCCAGGACCAGAATTCATCATGCGCCTCCAGAATTTCGCGCAGCGAAATTGCAAATTTTCCGGCAGGACGGAGCGGCCGCGCGGCACTAGCCTCCCAAATTTCCGCCGCGCTCCAGTTTTCAATTTTTGAAATGAAATTTTTGTCGGCAAGCCAGTGTGACGCGAGCGCGAGCCGCCGTTGGGGATGGTTCGCCGGACGAAGGCCGTGAAATTTCCAGACCGCTCGCGGCAATAGGCAGTCGGCGAATCCATCGCGCTCGCGCCACCAAAAATCCCAGGCGTGGCGCAGATAAGTGTCGGAACTTTTTTGCGCGCGCGTCAATTCATCCGGCAGCAAACCGCTGACGCCAAGCAAACGCGCTTGAAATTCAAACGCGGAATTCGCGTCGCGTGCCCAGTGCAATTTTGTTTCCGCGAGATTTTGCATCGGCCAGACGTTGTGCTTGTAGCCGAGCGCGCGGAACAGATTTTCCCACAAAGCCTGTTCCCAGCCGACGTTTTTTGCGCGGGCGCGAAGTTGTTCAGCTTTGAATTGAAAACGCACGCGCGCGGCTTCGCGCAACAGCCCGGCGAGCTGCCCCTCTTCCAATTCGCGCAACGGCGCGGAACATTTGCCGCGCAGGTTTTCGGGAAGCGAACGCAGCGGCTCGTTTTCGAGCGACAGGCTTAATTCTGTCAACGGCGAGTCGAGGGAATTGCGCAAAGCCAAAGTTGGCGGGCGATTGGTTTTGGCCGGACTGGAGTTCGGCGTTCCGTCGCTTTCCCAGACGACGTGCAGGATGACATTTTTAAAATTCGGGTTACGATCGTGGCCGTGCGCGCGCCAGCCGGTGGAACGCAGATCAATTTCCACATCACCGGAGCGCGGAGCTTCATCGCCAATTTGGATAATCGCACTGCGAAAATCCGGTCCACCTTCGACGCTGATAAATCCGGGATGAAAAACGCGGACGATTTTTCCATCGGCGATTTTGAGTTGGTCGCGTTGGAGACGTTGATGCTGCCAAATGACCTGAAGCAGACGTTCAGATGGAGAACCGTTTTCGTCGCGCAAAACATTGGCTGCGACGAACCGCGTTCGCCAAGCGGCGTAGAAATTTTCAGATGGCGAAAACACTTTTCGAATTTTTTGCGCCTCTGGTTCGTCAAAGTCAAGCCGCCAGATATAATTTTGAACGCATCGAATGGCGGAATTGACTGTTAATAGAAACGGCTGGCGGAGTTTTTGTTGGCTGTCGACGGCATTTTTCGGTTATACTCCACGCCACGTTTTGATGAACGAGAATGTGATGATTGAAGTGACGAATTTGACGAAACGCTATGCGGGCCGGACCGCCGTGGCGGGCATTTCATTCACGGTCGCGCGCGGCGAGATTGTCGGACTGCTCGGCCCGAACGGTGCGGGCAAAAGCACAACGATGCGGATTCTTTCGAGCTTCCTGCCGGCGACGAGCGGCATGGTGCGCGTCGCGGGCTTCGATGTTTTTTACGATTCGGTCGAGGTGCGCCGACGGATCGGTTTCATGCCGGAAAATAATCCGTTGTATCCTGAAATGCGCGTGCGCGAGTATTTGAAATTTCGCGCGCGGCTAAAAGGTCTCGGCTGGCGGCGTTCGCGCGAACGCGTGACGACGGTAATGGAGCAATGCGGTTTGACGGATGTGAGTCGTCGCATCATCGGCCAGCTTTCCAAAGGCTACAAACAGCGCGTGGGTCTGGCGGATGCGCTGGTTCACGAACCCGATTTGATTATTTTGGACGAACCGACCATCGGCCTTGATCCGAATCAAATCCGTTCGGTGCGGCAATTGATCAAAAGCCTTGCGGAGAAGCACACGGTTCTGATTTCGACGCACATTTTGCCGGAGGCGGAAATGATGTGCAGCCGGATGTTAATCATGTATGACGGAAAAATCCTGGCGGCGGACACGCCGGAGAATTTGCAGAAGCTGATGCAGGGCAGCAGCCGGATCGTGGCGGAAATTAACGCGCCGGCGGACGAATTGCGCGACGTTTGGGCGCAGATGCCGGGGATCGAACAATTTGATGTGTCGGCGGGTGAGGACAATTTCCAGCGGTGCGCGCTGACGCCGCGCGACGGCTATGATTTGCGCCCGGCGATTTTCATGCTGGCGCGCGAGCGCGGCTGGGTCTTGCGCGAACTGACGCGCAGCCGCCATTCGCTGGAGGACATTTACGTCCAGGTCACGAAGCCGAATGAGGAGGAGGAAAACTGATGCGCATTTTTTTGACCCTTCTCCGGCGGGAACTGGCGGCGTTTTTTATCTCCATCACGGGCTACGTCATCATCACGGCGGTTACACTGTTGATTGGCTCAAGCTTTGCGATGCTGATAAGAAATCTTGGGAGCGACCCATTCACAATGCCAGTCACGGAATTATTTTTTAACAGCCTGCTATTTTGGATTGTTCTAATTCTTGTAACACCGGTAATTACAATGAGATTGTTTGCTCTGGAAAAGGCCTCTGGAACGTATGAAACGCTAATGACGACACCAGTAGGCGACATGGAAGTGGTGATGGCCAAATTCACGGCAGCGGCAATTTTTTATATTGTGATGTGGTTGCCAACACTCGCGTGTCTGTTCATCGTGGGGCATTTTGCAAATCAGACGAGCGCTTTGGATGCGGGGACATTAGGCGGAACATATTTGGGCATTTTATTGAGCGGTTGCCTGTTTCTCTCGATGGGTTGTTTCGCATCTTCGCTGACGCGCAGTCAAGTGGTGGCGGCAATGATCAGTTTAGCAATCGGAGTGATTTTGCTTATCGTGGCTTACTTGGCGCAAATGATTCCTGCAAGCAATCAATGGGAAACACAGTTTGTGTTGTCCTATTTCTGCTTATTCAAGCAGATGGATGATTTCACGCGCGGCGTGGTGGACACGCGCACGGTGGTTTTTTATGTGAGCGCCACTTTTTTCTTTTTGTTCCTGACCTTGCGCGTGGTGGAAGGCCGCCGTTGGAAATAAAATGGCAGCCAAATCCCAACCCAGTTTCTCGCCGGGCCGCCGCTGGAAAATCGGCCTTGACGTGGTCGTGCGCACGACACTGGTGCTGGCGGTCGTCGTGATGGTGAATTATCTCGGTGCAAATTTTTTCGGACGGTTTTATTTGAGTTCGCAGACGCAAGTGAAGTTGTCCCCGCGCACGTTGAGCGTGGTGCATTCGATCACGAACCAGATTGCGGTGACGGTTTACTACGACAAGACCGACGACTGGTATCCGACCATCATCGCATTGCTGAATGAATACCGCTCGGCGAACCCGAACATTTCCGTCAAGACCGTGGACTATTTGCGCGACGCGGGCGAGGCGCAGAAAATCAAGGAACAATACAAGTTGAGTTCCACCAAGGACAAAAACCTCGTGATTTTTGATTGCGGCGGTCATGTAAAAATCGTCAATGGCGACGCGCTCGCCCAGGTCAAGCTGGAGCAGGTTCCAAACGCGACTGAACGCGAGTTCCGCCGCAAGCCCATCGCGTTTAACGGTGAGATGATGTTCACCGCGATGCTGCTTGCAGTGGAAAATCCAAAGCCGCTCAAGGCTTATTTTCTGCAAGGCCACGGCGAGCCGTCACTGTCCGATTCCGGCGAAACGGATTACCAGAAATTCGGCGCGGTGCTGGCTGAAAATTACATCGCGACCGAGCCGTTGCAACTGCTCGGCGACAACGCGGTGCCGGACGATTGCAACCTGCTCATCATCGCCGGGCCGCGCACGGCGTTTCCGGAGGCTGAACTCCAGAAAATTGACCAATACCTCGCGCAAGGCGGACGGCTGTTCATGTTGTTCAATTATTTTTCCATCAAGCATCCGACCGGCCTTGAACCCATCCTCGCGCGTTGGGGCGTCAATGTCATTCCGGACGTGGTGGTGGATCGGAAGGATACGACTTCAGGCCAGGACGTGATCATTTATAACTTCAGCTCGCATCCCGTCGTCAACCCGCTCACGCAACTGGCGTTGCAACTAATTTTACCGCGTCCGGTCAGCCGCGTGGACTGGCAGAATCCTCCCGCTGATGCGCCGAAAGTGGACGAGCTTGCGTTCTCCAGTCCGCAGTCAACGCTCATGGGTAATTCCACCGCCGCGCCGCGCAGTTACCCTCTCATGGCCGCCATTGAACAAAAAGCCGTTTCAGGAGTCGCCACCACGCGCGGCACCACGCGCATGATTGTGGTGGGTGATTCCTTTTTTCTCGGCAACCGGCAGATTGAATCCGGCGCGAACCGTGATTTTGTCGGCTATGCGGCGAACTGGCTGCTCGACCGCACGGTGCTGCTCGAAGGCATCGGGCCGCGACCGGTCACGGAGTTCCGACTGACGATGACGCGTGACCAGAAAAAAAATATCTGCTGGCTCCTGCTCGGTGCGCTGCCCGGCGGCGTGCTGGCGTTCGGCTGTCTGGTCTGGCTGGCGCGAAGAAAATAATGAACACGAAAAACACATGGACATGGTTCGTCGTCGCGGCAATGTTGTTCGCGTTCATTTATGTTTTGGACCGCTATCTGCGGCCGCCGCCCGTTTCAATACAAAACATCCTCTCCGGTTTGCAGCCGTCGGCGGTGACGAGCATTCAGGTGATACCGGCAGGTGCGTTGGAAATCCGCGCCGACCGCACCAACAATTCATGGCTGCTGGCCAAACCCATTGCTTATCCGGCGCAGCCCGCCGCCATCGAAGCCCTGCTTGACGCGCTCCAAAAACTCACGCCTGCCACGCGCATCAGCGCTGGCGAACTTCGCGAACACAATACGGCTTCGGCGGATTTTGGTTTTGATTCACCTCAAACCTCGCTCGTAGTTGAGGCGGGCGACCAGCACTGGCAATTGTCGGTTGGCAACAAGACCGCGCCCGGCGACCAGGTTTTTCTGCGCGTCGTCGGCGTGGATGGCGTGTTTGTGGCCAACGCGGACTGGCTCAAATTCATCCCGCGCTCGGCCGGTGACTGGCGCAGCACGGCGCTCGTGGCGTCGGACGAAAACAATTGTGATTCAATCGTGCTGACCAACGGCGCGAAAGTCATCGAACTGCGACGCGACGCGACGAACCATCTCTGGCGCATGATTCGCCCATTGCAGGCGCGCGCCGACAGCGACCGCATCACCGACGCGCTGCAACAGTTGCAGACCGCGCAAGTTTCGCAATTCATCACGGACGATGCAAAAGCGGATCTGACTGTGTTTGGTTTGCAGCCAGCCGACCTTGATTTATGGCTCAATTGCGGGACGAATTTCATTTCCGCCATCCACACCGGAAAAAACACGACGAATGATGCGGCGCAAATTTATGCGAAACGCGAAGGTTGGAGCGCCATTTTCATGACGGCTAGGAAACCATTGTCGCCGTGGCACGGCACAGTGAATGACTTCCGCGATCCGCATCTGCTTGAGCTGACCGCGCCCGTCGCCGAAATCGAAGTGCGCGGCACGAATGATTTCACCTTGCAACAACAAGGCTCGAACGACTGGAAAGTCGTCGGCGAAAACTTCCCAGCGGACGCTGACAACGTGCAGTTGTTCATCAAGCTGCTGGCCGAAATGCGCGTCGCGGAATTTGTCAAAGACGTGGTAACCACGCCTGATTTGCCTGCCTACGGGCTGGCGACGCCGCAACGCCAGATCAGCCTATGGTCGGCGGTCGGTGACACGAACGCCGTCATTGCCCAACTTGCTTTCGCCGTGCAGACCAATGGAATTTTTGTCCGCCGCGCCGACGAGGATTTCATTTATTCCATCACGTCGGAGGATTTCAACCGGCTGCCGGAGGCGGGCTGGGAATTCCGCGACCGTCGCATCTGGAATTTCAGCGAGACCAATGTCGCGCAAATCACGCTGCACCAAGGCGGCAAAACCCGCACGCTGGTTCACGATGGTTTGAACAAATGGTCGCTCGCCGCCGGCTCGCAAGGCATCATCAATCCGCCCGCCCTCGAAGAAGCCGCGCACCGGCTGGGCGAACTGACTGCCGCCGGCTGGGTCGGGCGCAACGTGACCGAACCGGAAAAATTCGGTTTGAACCCGGACAATCTGGAGATCGCCGTCGAACTCAAAAGCGGCGAAAAATTCTCCGTGGCTTTCGGCACGGAGCTTTCGTCTGCGCACACCGCGCTGGCCGCCGTCACTCTCGACGGCGAGCGCTGGGCGTTTGTTTTTCCGCCGGTGCTTTACCAGTTCGTCTTGAGTTATCTCACCATTCCGGCGAACGTCCCGTGATATGCGACCCGGTTTCTGGCGCAACTGCCGCGTGTGCTTCCGCTGGTGCCGCATCAGCGCGTGGCTGATGGTGCTTGCCGCCGTTTGCGCCGTCGTGTGGTTTAACCGCATCGGTCTGCCGGATTTTCTGAAGACACGGCTGGTTGCCACGTTGCACGAACGCGGAATCGAACTCGAATTTACCCGGATGCGGCTGCGTTTTGGGCGCGGCATCGTCGCTGAAAATGTTCGCATCGGTCACGCGCAAACATCCGCCAGCCCGGTGCTTTCGCTGGCCGAAATCCAGTTGCAACTGGATTTCCGCGCGTTGTTGCGCCGGCAATTGCAGGTGGACGGAATCGCCTTGCGTCAGGGCAAACTCCTGTGGCCACTCTCGTCGACGAACGCATTGAGACTCGACAACATCCAGACCGACCTGCGGTTTCAAACCAACGACACCTGGTCGCTCGATAATTTTCAGGCAAACTTTGCGGGCGCAAAACTCATGTTGTCCGGGGACATCGCCCACGCGCCGGAAATCCGCAACTGGAAAATTTTTCAAGGTCGGACATCCACCAATCGCGCGGTTTGGCAGGCGCAACTGCAAATTTTTTCCGACACACTTGACCAGATTCATTTTGACGGCACGCCGCTGTTCAATCTGGCGGTCAATGGCGACGCGCGCGCCATCCATTCATTTGCCATCCGGCTCAAAGTCAGCGCTCCCGCCGCGCAAACGCCGTGGTTCCGTGCGCGCGCCATCCAGTTCACGGCGAATCTGACTGCGCCCGCCGGTGCGCCGGCAAATCTTGATCCGTCGTGGAGTTTTTGGACCAATGTGCAGCCGTATCAGCTTGCATGGTCGGCGCGACTCACGCAGTTGCAGTCAACAAAACTGAACGCGGACTCGGTTGAGTGCGGCGGCTATTGGCGCGCACCGGAACTGGTCGTGACCAATCTGTCCGCCAAGCTGGGCGGCGGACGGCTCGATGCCGGCTTGAAATTAAATGTCGCCACGCGCGAACTGGCGTTCACCAATTCCTCGTGTTTCGACCTTCATGTGGTGGACGCGCTGCTGACGGGAAAAACCGACGAGCGGCTTGCGGAATTTTCGTGGCCGCAGCCGCCAGTGGTGCAAATTGAAGGCTTGTTGATTTTGCCAACGTGGACAAATGCACGGCCGGATTGGAATGGCGAAGTGCGGCCGACCGTGCAATTGGCCGGTGAACTTGCCTTCACGAACGGCATCGTGCTGGGCGCGCAGATTGATTGGGCGCGCATGCATTTTTCTTATTCAAATCTGGTCTGGCAATTGCCAGATCTTTCGGTCGCGCAGGCGAAAACGCGGCTGGAAATCGGTGGCAGCGAGGATGACGCGACGAAAAATTATCGCTGGCACATTCGCGGCGCGCTTGACCCGGCGGCGGCGCGGCCATTTTTGACGGCGAGCAACACGGCGCGCGGCTTTGAGATCGTGCAATTGTCCGAGCCGCTGGCGTTGGACGTGGATGTGAGCGGGCGTTTGTATGATTACGACAGCATCGCGGCGAATGGTCATGTGGCGGTGACGAATTTTACGGTGCGCGGCGAGGCATTTGGTGATGTGACGACGGCTTTGAGTTACACGAACCGGGTGCTGGCGTTTTTGCATCCGCTGATGCACACCGGCGCGCAGATGGCGACGGCGGACAGCGTGACTTTGGATTTCAATACGCGGCTGATTTTTTTCACGAATATTTTGAGCACCGCCGACCCGGAGCCGGTGGCGCGCGCCATCGGACCGAAGACGGGGAAATCGGTGGAGCCGTATCATTTTCTGCAACCGCCGACGGCGCGGGTGAACGGCCAGATACCGTTGCGTGGCATGAACGGCGGACGCGAAATGGCGGATGTGGATATGTGGTTTGAGGTTATCAAGGGCGCGCCGTTCGAGTGGCTCAAGCTCAAGACGACCAACATTGTCGGGACACTTCACTGGCGCGGGCAAACGCTGCTGTTGACGAATACGACGGCGGCGTTTTACGGCGGAACCGCAGACGGTTTTGCATATTTTGATTTTCGCGTGCCGCATGAGGGTGCGGATTATCAATATGAAGTGAATGTGATGAATGTCAATCTGCACTTGCTGGCGCTGGAGTTGGGCACGCCGACGAATCATCTCGAAGGCATCCTGGCCGGGCAACTGGTTGTGACCAACGCCAGCACGGAGAATTGGCGGACGTTGAGCGGGCATGGCCGTGTGAATCTGCGCGACGGGTTGCTCTGGGACATTCCGATCGTCAGCATTTTGTCGCCGGTGTTGAACGCGGTTTCGCCCGGCTTGGGCAACAGCCGTGCGACGGAGGCCTCGGCCAAGTTTGTGATCACCAACGGCATGATTTTCACCGACTCGCTGGAAATCCGTTCGATGATGACGCGGCTGGAATATGTCGGGACGATTGACCTGCAACAGAACGTGAATGCGCGCGTCACCGCGCACTTGTTGCGCGACACCTGGGTGGTCGGCCCGCTGGTCAGCACGGTGTTGTGGCCGATAGGCAAGTTGTTTGAATACCGCGTCACCGGCCCGCTGAAAAATCCGAAGAGTGAACCGATTTATGTGCTGCCTAAATTGCTGCTGTTCCCGTTGCACCCGATCCGCACGCTGGAGGATATCATTACCGGCGGCGACACTTTTTAAATCGTCCACCGGGGAGTTGAATCAATACAGGCTGGCGGCATTGGTTTGAGTGTTGTCATTGCTGCCCGTCGGAGTATCAGTTGTCTGGCTTGGCGATGAGGTTGTGGAACCGTTCGCATTTTTCTTCTTGGCTTTCTCGGCGGCTTTCTCGGCGGCCTTCGCCTCTCTATCAGCTTCGAGTTTCTCGACTTTTTCCTCTGCCTGAACCTGTTTGAGTTCATCCTTGTTGTCCTGGGCTTCGGCATGGGCAATGCCCGGCAGTCGCGCTTCTTCGGTTTTGGCTTGCAATGAAGCCAGTTCGGGCGTTTTCAAAACCGTTGGGCGCATCAGCACCAGCAACTCGTCGCGGGTTTTATTGTAGCTATGCGAACTAAACAAAAAGCCCAGCAGCGGAATGTCTTGCAAGAGGGGAACTCCGCTTTTGTCATCGTCCTTTTCCGAGCGGATGAATCCGCCGAGGATGATGCTATCGCGATCCTTGACGGCGACTTCTGAAACCAGCGTTCGCTTGTCCGTGTTGGGCACATTGCCAACGCCTTCAATGGCAGTCGAGCCGTTGATGTCGTCAACCTCCTCATCGATTTGCATGACCACCAAACCATCCGGATTGATGAAGGGTGTGACGTCCAGTTCCACACCAACGGACAACTGCGAATAGGAGGAACTGTTGCCATAGGCGCTGCCGTAAGTGCTGCCGGTGACATAGGGCACGGTCTGGCCGACAAAGAATGAAGCTTTCTGCGCCTGAAAAGTTTGAATGCGCGGCTTTTGAATGACGATGGTCGAGCTGTCGGAAGCCGCCGCCTGAATCGCCAGATCGTAGTCGGAGTTGCCCAGTTGTCCAAAATAACTAAACCCGCCGCTGGCAAGTGAGTTGCCGAATGAAGAGGTCCCATTTGACACCGTGTTGACTATATTACTGCTAAGAAAACTTAAAAATGACGGTCCATAAGTATAGCCGCCACCGCCTTGGAAGTTTGGCGAGTTGATGGCGCTCGGATTTTGGACGGCCGAAACACCCGTGGCCAATGTCTTGCCCAGCGACACTTCCATGATGACCGATTCGATGAGCACCTGCGAGAGCAGCACGTCCAATTTATCCACGATGCTTTTAATCATGGCCATGTCCTGCCGCGTCGCAAAAATCAGCAGCGAATTGCTCCGATCATCGGCGATAATTTTCGTCTGGCCGAAAATCTGGATTTGATCCTGTTGTCCGCCGGTGGACGCGCGCTGGATGATGGACTGCAACCGTTGCTGAAAAGTTGAGGTGCCGCCGCTCGGCGTGCCATTGGCCGTTGTCCCAGAACTTCCGAGGGGGCGCTGCTGGCCGCCATTCAAGCCATTGCCAGAACTATTGGCTCCGCCCTGTGATCCGGCGGCACCGCCGGAAGAACTAAAGCCATTGCCACCACCGGTGGTGGAAGTGGGCGAACTGCCGATGTGGACGGTGCTGCCACTGCCGGTGCCGCCGAGGCTGTTCAAGGCGTTGGCAATGTCATCCGCCAGCGCGTATTTGATTGGGATGACTTCCGAGATGTATTCCGCCGGCACGGAAACATCAATGCGGGCAATCATCTGCAACATCCGCTTCACATTTTCCGCGTTGTCGCGCAGCACGAGAATGCCATTGCTGTCAATCGGCAGGATGGCATTCGCCAGTTTCGCGAACGGCGTGAGGATCGGCACCATCTCGCTGGGCTTGACGTTCTTTAATTGCACGATGTGGGTCACATAAGCGCCCAAGTCCGGCAACTGGGCCGCATCCGCATCGTTGAAAGCCGCACCTTGCGAATTCGCATCACCCGTTGACACCACTTTCACAAATTTGTCGCCGATGTTGATGACCGAAATGCCGTTGAGCGAGAGCACCGCCTGCAGGGCCTGGATCGCCTCGGTCTTGGTCAGCGGCGTTTCCGTTTTCAAAACAATCGTAGCGGACGGCAACCCCGCGCGCAGCAGCGTGCGTCCGACCAGTTTCGCATACACTTCCAACACCTGGCTCACGTCCACGCCTTGAAAATTGATGTTGCCCGCTGGAATCATTTCCTCCGGCGGCTGGGCGTTGGCTGAAGTGGCATCGGCAGTTGCGCCTGCCGGTGCGGCAACGGGTGCCACCCCCCCCGCCGGAACTGTCGCCCCAACCGGCGCGGGCAGATTAGGCATGGTCGGCACCGTCGCCGGATTGTTATTGGTGATGGCGGTGTGGATGCGGCTTGGTGTCTGACGTATGGTCGGCGCCGGTTGCGCCCACAGGTCGAGGCCGGTTAAAAATAAAATCAGGGCGAGCGTGGTCGTTTTCATTTTGCCTTTGCGGTTGCGGGTTTCAAATTGTCGGCGGACGCATTTTTCTGGTAGCTGGCGACGAGCCGGATGTTGGCGTTGAGATGTTGTTTTGCACCGTCGGGTTGCAGTTCAAGATCGCGCACGCGGATCATCGAGGCCCCGGAGCCGAGCTTGTAAAGAAAATCCACCAGTTGCTCGTCGTCGGCGAGGACGGTGATGTTCTGCACCTGCTCGACGAAAAACGCGTCGTTTGTGCGCGTGATCTGGCGCGAGTTGTTGACGATGCTGACGCGGCTCTGCGTGGACTGCGATTGGATCGTGCGCAGCATATTGATGGACATGTCTACGGGCGCGACGAATTCACCCTGGCTCTGCAAACTCTTCACCTGCGCCTCGTAAGTGGCTGTTTGTGCGATGGCCGTCTGGTAAAGTTTTAATTTCCGCTGGGCCGCGTCCAGCCGGCGACGCAAATTCCCCCAGTCGGAAAAATGCGGCCAGACGAACACATAATTCAGCACAAGAAACACCACCACTAAAACACCGATGGCCAGCCGGCGTTCCAGCGGACGCAATTGTGCGAAATATTTTTTCATCGTGCGTTTTCCTGCGTATGCCGCAGTTCCAAACTGAAATTCCAGGTCGCCCGGTTGCCTGTTTGCCGGTAAGTCAGTTGATCACCACCTTCAGGGTTGAACATCGGCTGGCCGTTCAACTGCGCCTTGCGCAGTGCGTCATAAAAATCGGTGATCTCGGTGATTTGATCAGATGTCACCGTGCCGTTGAGCGAAAGTTTTTGGCCGTCGCCAAAACTGAACCGCTGCAAAGTAATTCCGGATGGCAGCAGATCCGCGACGAGTTTCCAGCAATCCAGCGCCGCATATTTCAAATCCTGCCGTTCCTTGAGCACATTGTAACGTGCCACGAGCTGCTGTTCGTTGGTATAACTGCCGCTGATGCCCACGACCTGCTGTTCGACTTTACCCGTTTGGATGCCGAGAAAAAATGTCGCGCAAAAATAAATTGTCACGCCCACCGCATACAGGATTCCCGTTGCAAACAAACCGTGCAGCCACAGACGGTCAAAGAACTGCTCCCGATAACGCGCGGAAAATTCACCGGGCAGCAAGATCGCGTTGCTGGCATCCGCCATCGTCGCACGCCGCGCCGTGTGTGCGGCCAGTTCCGGCCACGGCAGTGGACTGGTCACTTGTACCGGCTCGCCCAGGCCGTTGCGCAAAAAATTTCCCCATTCGTCTGCCATCGCACCGGCGGCAACCAGATGCCATTTCGGCTGCGCCGTCAGCCAGCCTTCGAGTTCGCCCGCCCAAGCCAGTTGCGCGAGTTGTTCCTTCAAACTTTTTGAACGGTCACCGTCCAGTGGCAGCACGACAAAACTCAAATTCCGCAGCGCGCCGCCAAACCACCACGCGACGAGCGCGGCGTTTTGGCCGTTCAGCAGCGCCGGATAAACCCATGTGCCGTCTTCGGTCCCAGGCGTTGCCGCCAACTGGTCGAGTATCGGCGCTTCGAGCCGGTCGGCGAGATAACCTTGCGTTTCCAGTTTGCCGAGAAATTCTTCAACCACCTTGCGCTCGACAATGACCACGATAATGGTCTGCAAACTTTCCGACGGCGACTGTGGTAAAAGCTGGAGCGTCCAGACGATCTGCGTGACGGGAATCGGCGAAAGTTTTTCCAATTGCAACTCCACCATCGCGAGCGTTTCCCCGAAACTGCTTTTGGGCAATTCGATGACGCGCAGGAAAATATTCTCCGGCGGCAGCCAGGCGACGTTCAACTTTGGCTGCCACAACGACGTCCATGATTTCGCGACGTGTTTTGCCGGCAACGGCTGGCCGGGCGCGCTGCTCGATTCGCGGTTCAACGCGCCGCTTTTGGCGTCGAATTGCCAGAGGCGGTTCGCGTCAGGCGCGGTTTGCAGGATGTTGCAGGAATGCCAGCGGGCCATGATTCAATTGCGGATTGCGGATTGCGGATTGCGAATGGTCAAACGTGATTGGCGTGCAATACGGGTTTTTCTGATCGGAAATTTCATTGGCGCGGTATGAATTGCGTTTGTTCGCCGCCGGCCAGCGATTCGAGATGTTCTTCCATTTGCGTCACGCGCAGGACTTCCTCGATGGTTGTTTCGCCGGCTTTGACTTTATTCCAGCCGTCGGTGCGGAGCGTGCGCATCCCGGCTTCCATTGCACGCTGGGCGATGGCCGTGGCAGACGAGCGGTTCATGATGAGCGGGCGGATGGCTTCGCTGACGATGAGCAGTTCGTAGATGCCTTTGCGCCCTTGATAACCAAGTTGCCGGCATTCTTCGCAACCGGCACCGTGCCAGACTTTTGCCGTCTCAATGTCGGCGCTGGGGAAACCGATGCGCCGCAAATAATCCGCGGCCACTTTCTGCTCGGTCTTGCAATGCCTGCAAATTGTGCGGACGAGGCGTTGCGCCATGACGGCCTCAACGGACGACGCAACGAGAAACGGTTCGATTCCCATGTCAATCAACCGTGTGAATGCACTCGGCGCGTCGTTCGTGTGCAGCGTGGAAAAAACCAGGTGACCGGTGAGCGACGCGCGGATGGCGATTTCCGCCGTTTCCTGGTCGCGGATTTCCCCGACCATCACGACGTTCGGGTCTTGGCGCAGAATGTGGCGCAAACCCATCGCGAACGTCAGGCCGATATCCGAGCGCACGGCGATTTGATTGATGCCCTTGAGTTCGTATTCGACCGGCTCTTCAATCGTGATGATGCGTTTCGTGACCGAGTTGATGGAACTTAAAAAGGCGTAGAGCGACGTGGATTTGCCGGAGCCTGTCGGGCCGGTGACGAGAAAAATGCCGTGCGGCTTGATGATGATTTCGCGGATGGCGTTTTCCTCGGCGGGCGCGAAGCCGAGTTTGTCGAGGCTCAGGAAAATTTTCCCGCGTGTGAGCAGACGCAACGAAACACTCTCGCCATAAACCGTCGGCACGGTGGAGACGCGAATGTCAATTTCCTCGCCCTTGATGCGGACGTTGATGCGTCCGTCCTGCGGCAGGCGTTTTTCCGCGATGTTCATTCCGCTCATCACCTTGATGCGCGAGATGAGCGCGGCTTGATACCGTTTCAACTGCGGCGGCATCGGCGTCTGATGCAAAATGCCGTCAATGCGGTAACGAATCCGCAACTCATCCTCCGCCGGTTCAAAGTGAATATCCGTCGCGCGATCCTTGAACGCTTCCCAGATGATCTGGTTCACGAACTTGATGACGCTCGCTTCCTGGTCGTCCTCGGTGATTTCCTTGTCGGTGGTGATTTCCAGCTCCATGGTGTCGTTTTCACCCATTTCATCGAGCGTTTCGGCACCAACGCCGTAATATTTTTTCAACGCCTTCTCGATTTCAGCCTTCGTCGCGAGCGCAAATTGCACCGGCACATGTGCGTCGAAGCGAACCGCGTTCATCATCGCCGCGTCGAACGGATCGCTCACTACGACCTGCAACGCGCCGTCGTTCAAGGCAGTCGGCAGGACGGAATATTGAAACGCGACCTTCGTGGAAATTTTATTGCGCGCTTCCGGCGGAATGGTGAGTTTCGGCAAATCCAGATACGGCCAGCCGAGTGACGCCGCGAGCCGTTGCATGAAAACGTCCTCGGTCACGCCGCGTTCGCGCGCGACGAACGTCAGCAACGGCTCCGTCGAGCCGCCGTCCGTCGCCGTGCGCCATGTCTTCTGCCAGCCGTCAAACTGACTGGGCGACGCTTCCGCGACCGACGCGACCAGATTTTTCACCGAGTTAAATGCCATTTGTTACAACAGGTTCAACAGTTGGAGCCGCGAAAAGTTGCAGAAATTCTCAACAAACTCAACCACGAATGGACGCCAATTGACCCGCATGATCCAAAGCACAACTCTGAATTCTTTTGAATTCGTGTCCATTCGTGTTTATTCGTGGTTGCAAAATAAAGCAATTCTGCACCATCACCGTCATCGGGCGCGACAAGACCGGCGTCATCGCGCGCGTCACGAATTTTTTATTCGAGCAAAAGGTCAACATCGAGGCGTTGGAGGAACAAGTCGCGCGTGGCCAGTTCAGCATGACGCTGCAAGCGTCGTGGAAAAACATTGAATTAAAATCTGATTCGCTCCGTGCCGGTTTGGAAAAACTCGCCGCACAACTCGGCATGGAAATCAAGGCCCGCTTCACCGAGCCGAACCGCCGTCAGAAATTCGCCATCATGGTCACGAAGGAAACGCATTGTTTCGACGCGCTCATGGCCACGAAATTGAAGGCCGATCCTGTACTCGTCATCGGTAATTACAATGACTTCGCTCCGCGCGCGAAAGAAATCAAGCTGCCGTTTGCGCACATCAATTGGAACGACCGTGCCAAGGCCGAAAACCGCGCGCTGCGTCTGCTGGAAGAGCACGAGATTAATTTCATCGTCCTCGCGCGTTTCATGAAAATCCTCTCGCCGAATTTTGTTTGGCGCTACAAAAACAAGATCATCAACATCCATCCGTCGCTGCTGCCGAGTTTTCCCGGCCCGCAGGCTTATCGGCAGGCTTACGAACAGGGCGTAAAAATTGTCGGCGTCACCGCGCATTTTGTTTCCATGCGGCTGGACGAAGGCCCGATCATCGCGCAAGGCGCGTTTCACGCGCGCCCCGGCCTGACGCTCAAGCAACTCATCGCGCGCGGCCAGCAACTCGAAGCCACCGTGATCGTCAAGGCCGTGAAACTTTATTTGGGCAAACGCCTCGACGTTTATTAGGGCGTCGTGAAAGAGGTCTGAATAACTTTTGTCGCCGCATTTGGCCACGATTCAAACCGCCGTTCAGACAATTTCTGATTTTTTTCCGCTTAATCGAACTTTTTTCCCGGCCGCCGTGTCAGAGAAATAGAAAGATGAAAGTCTAACTCGTATGAATGGCACCGCAACGCAAGTGAGAATTTTTTTTGGCACGGACTTGAAAGTCGTGGTTATTTACGATGACTTCAATTTTGCCGCGCGCGTCACAACGCTTCTGGAACGGGTGGCGGTTCGCACGGAAGAAGCCATAAAATGGGACGTCAGACCGTGGCGGCTGGACATGTTGAAAAAACCATACATGGGCGACACTGCCATCGCCGAAGCCGGTGACGCGGATTTGATCGTGTTCGCCTTGAGCGAAAATCATCCGGTGCCGGATGAATTGCCGGGCTGGCTGGAAAATTGGGAGGCGCGCCGGCAAATCCAGGACGCCGCCGTGATGTTGCTGTGCCTGAATGAAGATGCCGCGTCCTCGCCGCTTTGGAACCAACTCGAGCGGTTCACAAAATCGCACGGAGTGGCTTTTTTGGGCGGCCACAGTCTTTGGGATGAGGAGGATTCCATGCATTTTATACAGCGGAGACAATCGTCGGGATGGTTTGCCACATCGGCGGTTGAAGCGTTTGCGAACCGGTCGCGCCCGCCGCAACATTGGCAACATTGGGGCATCAACGAGTAAATTTGCATCCGCTTGCGCCTCGACTCGCGTTTTCAAAATGATAAGCTGTCTGCGTGAGCCTGTTGACCCATCTTGTGTCAGTGATTGTGGCGACGAATTCGCCCGCTGCCGCCGTCAGCAATGAAATCCAGCAAACCACCGGCATCTCTGTGACCGTGCCGGACACGAACGACCCGGCGGAGCAGGAGTTGCAAAAATTGATGGCCGATGACGACGCGGCGCAGGCCGAGGTGGACAAATGGATCCGCGATAACAACGACTTCTACCAGCAGGGTGCCGGCGAGCCGAAGGATGAATTGAACAAGCGCATCATGGAATGCTTTGCGCCGATCCGCAAAGGCTACGAGGATTTTTTGCGGCGGCATCCCGATTCGGCGCACGGGTATCTGGCCTACGGCAGTTTTCTCAACGACATCGGCGATGAGGAAGGTGCCGCGACGCAATATGAAAAATCCCGCCAGCTTGATCCGAAGAATCCCGCCGCGTGGAATAACCTCGCCAATTATTACGGCGAACACGGCCCGCTCACCAACGCATTCATTGATTATGCGAAGGCGATTGAATTGAATCCGAACGAACCGGTGTATTATCAAAATCTGGCGACGACGGTTTATCTGTTCCGCAAGGACGCGCGGGAATTTTACGGCATCACCGAACCGGAAGTTTTTAACAAGGCGCTCGCGCTTTACCAAAAAGCCGTCCGGCTTGACCCGGATAATTTTCCGCTCGCGACCGATTACGCGCAGAGCTACTACGGCATCCGCCCGCTGCGCACCAATGACGCGCTCGTGGCCTGGACGAACGCGCTGCAAATCGCCCGCGACGACGCCGAACGTGAAGGGGTTTACATCCATCTCGCGCGCATCAAGATTTCCATCGGACAATTCGACGAAGCACGCGCGCAACTCGACGCCGTGACCAACGCCGCTTACGCCGACATGAAAAAACGGCTCGAACGCAATCTTGCTCAACGTGAACACCCGCAGACAAACGTGGTGACGGCTTCAACCAATGTTGTGGTTGCGCCAGCAAATTCTGTCGCTGTCGCCACCAACGCACCAGGTTCCGCGCCTTAAATTCCGCCTTTGCCTTTGCGCCTATGTGGTGAAATAATCCGAGTATGAGTTTTTATGACCAATTGAAATTTGACGCGAGCGGTTTGATTCCCGCCATCGTGCAGGAACACCAGACCGGGCGCGTGTTGATGTTCGCATGGATGAACCACGCGTCGCTGGAAAAAACCGTCGCGACTGGCAGGACGCATTTCTGGAGCCGCTCGCGCCAGAAATTCTGGATGAAGGGCGAGGAAAGCGGCCACACGCAAACCGTCAAGGACATCGCGTTCGACTGCGACGGCGACGTGCTGTTGATTCAGGTCGAGCAGACCGGCGCGGCGTGCCACGAAGGTTATCAATCGTGCTTTTTCCGCTCGGTTGAAAATGGCGGTTTCAAGATCACCGAGCCGCAATTGCAAACGCCGAAGGAAATTTACCAAAAGAAAAAATAATTATGAGTTCGCTCTCTGGTGAAGACGACCATCTTGCCGAACTCGTTGAACATTTTGGCTCCCGTCTATTTCTTGTTTTTTCGTATTTCTTTTTTGAAGTTGAATTTAGGAAGGATAAGGAATTCGTTGAAGAATTCGTAAAAGAGCCAGGGCCAGATATTATACGAGGATTACGTGTTGGAACCGTTCAAGCCGCATGTTTGAACACAACATTGCTGACAATCCGAGATATTGATGATTTTTTCAAACCGCGCGCGCCCGAAACAAGGTCTGATGACCTTAAGGCTTCCGATTTGGGCTACAACGAAGGTTTGGAATTTTTAACAAAGAGTGAAAGGCAACGCATTAACAAAATAATAATGCACAGCACAGTTACCGCCGTTAAGAACTACGATGCCTCTTGGGATATTCAAGAGCTAATTTCTAAATGCGTTTCTCAAAGCCTTCATTTTTTGAATTGGGTGATTATGAATTATCCCGGAGAAAAGCATCCCAAAATTTGGGCGGCAGCAATTAAAAATACCGAGCTGACAAAAATGATTCTAACGTATGCCAAGAGAGTTAATGCGAACAAGGCAAGCTGATCGATTGTCGCAATTATTTCGTTCGGCTTCCTGCTTTTGTTTTCTCCGCGCTTCAGCTAAAAATGGTTCATGTATTCGCCAACGCTTGATGAATTTTTGACGTTTGCCGCGCAGGGAAATCTCATTCCCGTCACGCGGCGCATTCTCGCCGATTTGGAAACGCCGCTCTCGGCCTACCGCAAAATTCGCGGCGAGGGCGAATCGTTTCTCTTTGAATCCGTCGAAGGAGGCGAGCATATCGGGCGCTACTCGTTCGTCGGCTGCAATCCGCGCGCCGTCATCCGGCAGGACGGTCAGCATGTCCAGATGATCGAGAACGGCCGAGTCATGGAAAGCTCGGTCGTCGGCAAGGACGTGAAGGACGGCCTCGAAGTCATCGAGCGCGTGATGAAAAAATATCGCGCGGTGGCCGTGCCAGGATTGCCCCGCTTCACCGGCGGCGCGGTCGGCTTCATCGGCTACGAATTCATCCACGACGTTGAGCCGGTCGTGCCGCGGCCGGCGCAGGACGAGTTGAAAACGCCCGTGATGTATTTTCTCGTGGCCGACCAGCTTTTGATTTTCGACCGCGTCGCGCAGACCATCACGATTCTCGTCAACGCCATTCTCGACGACGCGGAAAGTCCGGCGGAGGCCTACGAAAACGCGACCAGCGAAATTGAGCGAATCATTTCTTTGCTCGAACAGCCGGGCGAACACAGCGCCGTGGCCGTGACGAATGAATATCCTCCCGTCGAATTTGAATCCAACCAGACGAAGGAAAAGTTTTTCGCGAACGTGGAGGCGTCGAAAAAATTTATCACGGCCGGCGACATCATCCAGGTTGTCGGTTCGCAGCGTTTTTCCGCGCCGGTCAAAGCATCGCCGCTGGACATCTACCGGGCCGCGCGCAGCATCAATCCGTCGCCGTATATGTTTTTGCTGGAGCTGGACGGCTTTTCGCTCGTCGGCGCGTCGCCGGAAATTCATGTCCGCTGCGAAGAGGGCAAGGTGGAGATTCGCCCGATTGCCGGAACGCGTCGTCGCGGAAAAAATGAAGCGGAAGATTCCGTGTTGGAAAAAGAATTGCTCGCCGACCCGAAGGAACGCGCCGAGCACGTGATGCTCGTGGACCTTGCGCGCAACGACATCGGGCGCGTGTGCGATTTCGGCAGCGTGTCGGTGAAGGATTTGATGTTCATCGAGCGTTACAGCCACGTCATGCACATTGTCTCGCAGGTCGAAGGTAGGCTTTCCGCCGACAAGACAAATTACGATTTGATGCGCGCGACATTTCCTGCCGGCACGGTCAGCGGCGCACCGAAAATCCGCGCGATGCAGATCATTTCCGAACTCGAAGGCACGACGCGCGGGACTTACGCCGGCGCGGTCGGCTATTTTTCCTTCAACGGCAATCTCGACACCTGCATCACGATCCGCACCGCGCTCATCAAGGATGGCAAGGCTTACGTTCAGGCTGGCGGCGGCTGGGTGAACGACTCGACGCCCGAAGGCGAATTTCAGGAAACGGTCAACAAATCCATGGCGATGCGCAAGGCCGTGGCGATGGCGGAAAGTTTCTTGCGTGGATCGTAAATCATTGAAGCATTGCGCCGAATTCTCACAAGCCAAAAACGATTCCCAATGCGACAATTCAACCATGCAATGCCTGACGAAAAAGTCACGTGCGACGAATGCGGCAGTTTCGATGCGCTTGAAATCGGTGAGCGGCAGCTCTGCACAGATTGCGTGACGCTGGCGGGTTCCAGTTGCGGCGGTTCGCCCCATGACGCTGGCTGTTGAACAAGTTTCCTTTGCGGTGTCGGCGACTTTTGTTAGGTTGTATTTGGATTGGAAAATTTATGCGGCACTGGCGTTTCATCGCGGTGGTCGGAATCTTCTTCGGCGTGGCCGTCAACGCCGCGCAAGTCGGGCTGATCAAAATTAACGGCGCCATCGGACCAGCCACGGCGAATTATATTTCCCGCGCGGTGGACATCGCAGCGGCTCAAAACGACGAGTGCCTCGTCATCGAACTGAACACGCCCGGCGGTCTGGCCAATTCCATGGACGACATCGTCCAGGAATTTTATGCGTCGCGCGTGCCGGTGGTCGTCTACGTTTCGCCGGAAGGCGCGATGGCCGGCAGCGCGGGCGTCTACATCACGCTGGCGGCGGACGTCGCGGCGATGGCGCCGCACACCACTATCGGCGCGGCACATCCGGTGAGCATGGACGACGAGAGCGAAACCACCAACAGCATCATGATGCAAAAAATCGGCAACGCCTACACGAAGGTTATGCAGACTATCGCCGAAAAAAGGCATCGCAACGTCGAGTGGGCAAAATCATCCGTCACGGCGAGCGAGGCGATCACATCCGAAGAAGCGCTGAAAATGAAAGTCATTGATTTGATTGCAACGAACGTTCCCGATTTGCTTCAAAAAGTGAATGGCCGTTCCGTGAATGGAAAAATTCTGAAAACCGCCGGCGCAAGCGTCGTGGAAATCCCGATGAGCGCGGGCGAAAAATTCTTCCAACTGTTCTGGCAGCCGCAAATCATGATGCTGCTCCTGCTCATCGCGATTTACGGAATCATCGCCGAGATGAGCCATCCGGGCGCGATTTTTCCCGGCGTCGCGGGCGCGCTCGCGCTGATCCTTTTGCTTTATATGTCGGCCACGCTGCCGTTGAACATCGCCGGCGTCGCGCTGATTCTTTTGGCGCTCGCGCTGTTCATCATAGACATTTTTACGCCCACGCACGGCGTGTTGACCGGCGGCGGCATCGTCGCATTTTTTCTTGGCGCGCTGATGCTGTTCAATCACGCGCCAGTCGGCTACCGTTTGCCCATGACCTGGGTGATTTCCACGACACTCGTCACGGCGGCGTTTTTTGTGTTCTTCATCGGCAAAGGCCTGTGCGCGCAACGTCTGCCGGTGAAGGTCGGCACGGAAACGATGCTCGGCAAAACGGTGGTGGCGCTTTCACGCATTGACTCGCAGGGGGGCTGGGTGTTTATCGAGGGCGAAACATGGAATGCCGTCAGCGAAACGCCGGTTGAAACTGGACAAGCCGTTGAAATCATCGGCATCACCGGACTGACTTTGAAAGTAAAACCAAAAACTTAATTACGGAGAAAAATTATGGATCAACAATCAATTCTAAATCTTTTTAAAGCCAGCGCGGCTATCATCGTTCCGATTCTCATTGTGCTCGTGATCATTCTGCCGCAAGCCGTCCGCATTTTGCGCGAATACGAGCGTGGCGTCATTTTCCGCCTCGGCAAATTGCAGGGCGCAAAAGGGCCGGGGATTATTTTCCTGATTCCGCTCGTGGACAAGATGGTGAAGATGGATTTGCGCGTCGTGACCATTGACGTGCCCAAGCAGGAAATCATGACCAAGGACAACGTGCCCGCCACGGTGGACGCGGTGATTTATTTCCGCGTCGTGGACCCGAACGCGGCGGTGGTGAAGGTGGAAAATTTCTGGAAAGCCACTTCACTCATCGCGCAGACGACCTTGCGCAGCGTGCTCGGCCAATCACCGCTGGACGACCTGCTGGCGCAACGCGATGTTATTAACCAAAAGTTGCAGGAAATCATTGATAAACAAACCGAGCCGTGGGGTGTCAAAGTCACGTCGGTCGAGGTGAAGGACGTGGCGTTGCCAGACAGCATGAAACGCGCGATGGCCAAACAAGCCGAGGCCGAACGCGAACGCCGCGCGAAAGTCGTGAACGCGGAAGGCGAATTTCAGGCCGCCGAGAAAATGGTGCAGGCCGCCGCGTTGATCGCCAAGGAGCCGATTGCGCTGCAATTGCGCTATCTCCAGACCATGCGTGAAATGGCAAGCGAACACAACACGACAACGTTCCTGCCGCTGCCGATTGATTTGTTCAGCGCGTTTTTGAAGAAGTAAATAAATCAAAAATAGAATCCTTTAAACTGGTTTACGGCTTGGTTGTAAATCCATTCGCAATCGCAATTCATTTCATGCCTCTTTACGAATACGAACTGTGCGAAGGCGATTGCAAGGTCTGCGGCGGGAAATTCACGTTGAACCGTCCGCTCTCGGCCACGCCGCTCACGAATTGTCCCGCGTGCCGCAAGCCGGTGCGCAAAATCTTTTCCAATTTCAGTTCACCGCACAAACTCAAGCCGGTCTCCTTCTCGGACGCGAAGAAAGCTGGCTTTCAGGTCTATAAAAAATTGGGCAAGGGCGAATACGAGCGGCAGTGATTTTTAATCCCGAAAATTCACAAACTGCACGGCCACGGGAAATTCCTTCGCGCGCACGGCGGCGATGACGGTTTGCAATTCATCGCGGCTCTTGCTGTTCACGCGCACCTCGTCGCCCTGGATCTGCGTCGTCACCTTGAACTTGCCGTCGCGGATGAAGCCGGTGATCTCCTTGGCGACGGCGCTCTCGATGCCCTGCTTAATCTTGATGCTCTGGCGCGCATGGCCGAGCGGCGAGATGTCCGGCTCGCATTGCTCCACACTTTTCATGCTGATGCCGCGCTTGGCCAGCTTGCCGATGACAATTTCGTTGAGCGTGCTGACTTTGAACTCGTTGTCGGCGGTGAGCTTGATCTCGGTTTTCTCCAACACGATCTCCCATTTGCTGTTTTTGAAATCGAAGCGGCTGGCCAGTTCTTTTTTGGCCTGGTTGACGGCGTTTTCGATTTCCATCGTGTTGACCTGCGAAACAATGTCGAATGAGGGCATGACCGCAGCGTAAAAAATCCGGCGCGAAAGGAAAAGTCAAAAGCCGCGAGCCAATTTGATTGATTTCAACCGCCGCTCCGCGTAGAAACCCGCCAGCCAAAATGCCGTCAATCGTTTTACTTTGGATTTGGTTCTGCGCGTATCTGAATTGCGCGGGTTGGACGCTGTCCGCGCTTCACCAATTAAACGCCGGCGGTTATACAGTGGCGCTGGTGTTGGGATTTGGAGCGTTGCTGGTCTGGTGCCAGAAAACCTCGTCGCGGATGCTTCCTCAAGTTCACTGGCAAAAATATCGTCGCCGCTTCCACCGACCGTTTCCACTCGCCTTTCTTATTCTCGCGGCCTTGGCCTTTTTGGGCGGGGCGCTGCATCCTGCGAACAACTATGATACGCTGGCTTATCGCACGCCGCGAGTGCTGAACTGGCTGGCTGAAGGGCACTGGCACTGGATCCACACGGATTTTCAACGGCTCAACACACGAACCGCAGGTTTTGAATGGTTGACCGCGCCGATGTTTATTTTTGTGGGGACGGATCGGCTGGTGTTTCTAATAAATATCATCAGTTTTTTGCTGTTGCCGGGCAGGTTTTTTGCCGTGCTGACCCGGCTGGGTGTGCGTCCACGCGCGGCGTGGTATTGGATGTGGCTTTTTCCCAGCGGCTACGGTTACGTTTTAGAGGCTGGCAGCGTGGCGAACGATATGTTTGGCGCGCTGATGGCGTTTTCGGCCTTTGAATTTGCCCTGCGAGCGCGGCGTGAACAAAAAGTTTACTGTCTGTGGACTTCCGGCCTAGCAGCCGCGTTGATGACGGCAGCCAAGGCGTTCAACATTTTGCTGTTGCTCCCGTGGGCGTTGGCCGCGCTGCCGTCGTTCAAGCTTTTGGTGCGACGGCCGCTCGCGTCGGTCTTGGTGATTTTGCTCGCCACCGGCGCTTCAATTGTTCCGACGGCCATACTGAATGTAAAGTATTGTGGCGACTGGACGGGATTGAAGGCGGAACAACCCTTGATCGGTGGCGGCGGCAAATCATTACGTTTTCTGGCCAACGCCATCAATCTGCCGCTGGCCAATCTTTCCCCGCCAATTTTCCCCTTTCGCAAGCAATGGGAACATCTGGTGAAAGTCACGGTGCCGACCCGCTTGTCCGCCGGGCTGCAAAGGAATATGGAACTGGAACCGGCCAAGTTTCAAATTCCTGAAATGCAAATGGAGGAGTCCGCTGGTCTCGGCATGGGTGTGACGTTGCTGTTGCTGGTTGTTCTTGCCCGAAAGATTCGTGCCGGGAAAATCTGGCCACCCAGTTTTTTTTGCATTGAAATTCTTGTGCCGCTTGCAGCTTGGGCAGGTGTTGGCGTGTTCATGGCGCAAGTTGGCGCGGCGGGATCGGCGCGGTATCTTATACCGTTTTATCCTTTGCTGGTCGTGCCGGTTATAGCGGGGGCGGCGGCAGGAAATTTTTTCCGCCGCCGGTTGTGGCGCGGCTTGGCGCTGTCCGCCTTCGCCGTATCCGCCGGGCTGCTGATTTTATCGCCACCGCGTCCGCTTTGGCCGGCGAAAACCATCTTGCATTCGTTTGATGCCGAACATGCAGACAATTATTTTCTTAATCGTGCCTGGAGTGTCTATGACGCCTACTCAATGCGCGCGGACGGTTTGGCACCAGTCATTGCCGCGCTGCCGCCGGATGCGAACCCGCTTGGTTACATGGCCTTTGACGAGCCGGAAACGGGATTGTGGCGGCCATTCGGGTCACGCCGGATCGTGCATTTCACCCACAATGATTTACCGGCGGATCTCCGGGCGCGGGGCATCAAATTTGGACTGGTCAGCGAATATTTTTTGACGCAGAATTGCCAGATGAAACCTGCCGACTGGCTCGTGCGTATGAATGCCGAGCCGTTGCAGCATTTTGAATTCAAACTGCTCGCCCGGCAAGAATCTCATGGCTGGCTGCTGGTTCGGTTTCGTTGATTTTTCATGCAAAGTTCACCAGAAAAAACGCCAATTATCGCCGTCATCATCCCCTGTTATCAGGAGGCGCTGACTATCGGCAAAGTCATCGCTGATTTCCGCCGGGAATTGCCGGACGCGCGCATTTACGTCTATGACAACAATTGCACCGACAACACCGCTGCCATCGCCGTGCAGGCTGGGGCCATCGTCCGCCGCGAAAAACGCCAAGGCAAAGGCTATGTCGTTGCTGCAATGTTCGATCAGATCGAAGAGGACATCCTCGTGATGGTGGATGGGGATGGCACTTACGAGGCCTCCCACGTTCATAAACTGCTGGAACCCATTTTGCGCGGGGATGCCGACATGACTGTGGCGACGCGACTTACCAGTCACGGCCAAAATTCATTTCGGCCGCTGCATGTCGTCGGTAACCAGATGATTTGCGGCATAATCAATTGGATGTTCAAGTCGCAGGTCTCAGACATATTTTCCGGCTATCGTGCCTTCACACGTGCGGCGGTCCGACAGATTCCCATTACTGCCATGGGATTTGATGTCGAGACGGAACTGACCTTGCAGGCGCTTTATCGCGGACAGGTCATCAAGGAAATACCCGCACCCTATGGCGTCCGGCCCGAAGGCAGCTTCTCCAAACTGAACACGTTCAGCGACGGCTTCCGCGTGCTGCTGCGCCTCTTTTTGATCTTCAAATCCTACAAACCGCTGACATTTTTCGGAGGGGGCAGTCTGTTGCTGTTCGTGCTGGGGTTGCTGGCTGGCGCTCGTCCGGTTTATGAATATGCCGTTGAACGCTATGTTTATGCAGTTCCCAGCGCCATTCTGTCGGCAGCGCTGGTGCTGCTGGCATTTTTTTCGCTTGGACTGGGATTGATTTTGAACAGCATCAACCTGCGTTTGCTGGAGCTCGAAAAACTCGTTACCAAGAGAACAGCCCACAGTGGTGATAAAAATCCCGATCAAATGCCGCCCAATGATGTCATGGCTTAAAGAACCGCAGTTGCAGGGACAGATTCCAGGAACAGCCCGCTTTTTTGCAACGCAAAAGGCAATCATTCATCAGCGTCCGCTTCTCAAATGGTGTTACGATGACTGGTATGCGCGGTTGCTGGCGGACGCCTGGTCTGTCGCAGGACCGGGACTGCTGGTGGAATTGGGTAGCGGCGGCAGTTACCTGAAAGATTTGGAGCCTTCCCTCATCACCTCCGACGTGGTGGCGGACGTGGCGGATCAGGTCATTGATGCGCGGCAACTTCCTTTTGCCGACGGCTCGGTGAAGGCGCTTTTTCTGACCCATGTGTTTCACCACATCCCCGATGTTCGCGCCTTTTTTGCCGAGGCACAGCGGGTTTTGGTTCCGAACGGCGTTGTTTCCATGATTGAAGTGGCGCATACTCCGTTTGCCCAATTTTTTTTTAGAAATTTTCACCACGAACCATACCGTGATGAATGTCAGGAATGGTCGTTCGCGCAAACCGATTCGATGATGGATTCCAATCAGGCGCTGTCCTGGATGGTTTTTGACCGCGATCGGGCGCGGTTCGAAAAGCTATATCCCCAGTTGAAAGTTGAGACGGCCGTTTTTTTGCCCTGGCTCGGCTATCTTCTCTCCGGCGGTGTCACCAAGCGGCATCTGGTTCCGGGTTTTATGAACGGTCCGATTCGGGGAATGGAGCATTTACTGTCGCCTTTGGCCCCGGCCTTTGCACTGCACTGGCACATTTGCGTGAGAAGAAAATAACGCCGCACTCGCCAATCAACCGCATTTTTAGTTAAATTTTCGCCATGAGCGAATCCGTTGAGTTGAGCATCGTGATGCCGTGCCTGAACGAGGCGGAAACGCTGGCGTGCTGCATCGAAAAAGCCAAACTCGGGATCCAACGCGCCGGCGTGCGCGGCGAGATTTTGATTGCTGACAACGGGAGCACCGACGGCTCACAGGCCATCGCGGAAAAATCCGGTGTGCGCCTCGTGCCGGTGAAGGAAAAAGGCTACGGCAGCGCGCTCATCGGCGGCGTCCGCGCCGCGTGCGGCCAATGGATCATCATGGGCGACGCCGACGACAGTTACGATTTTTCCGACCTCACCGGTTTCGTCAAAAAATTTCAGGACGGCTTTGAACTGATCATGGGCTGCCGCCTGCCCGTTGGCGGCGGCACCATTTCGCCCGGCGCGATGCCGTGGAAAAACCGCTGGATCGGCAATCCGGTGTTGTCGTTCATCGGGCGGCTTTTTTTCAAATGTCCCGCGCACGATTTCCACGCCGGTCTGCGGGGTTTCACGAAAACCGCGTTTGAAAAAATGGATTTGCAGACGACCGGAATGGAATTCGCCTCCGAAATGGTCATCAAATCCACGCTCAAGAAACTCAAAATCACGGAAGTTCCCATCAGGCTGCACAAGGACGGACGCTCGCGTCCGCCGCATCTGAAACCGTGGCGCGATGGCTGGCGGCATTTGCGCTTCATGCTGCTCTTTTCACCGCGCTGGCTGTTCCTCATGCCTGGATTTTTGCTGTCGGTGCTGGGGATCATTTTTGCCACCGCACTTTCGCTCAATGACATTAAAATCGGCGGAGTCGTTTTGAACGTCGGCACGCTCGCCGTCGCGTGCATGACCGTCATCGTCGGCTTTCAACTCGTCGCCTTCGCGTTCTTCACCAAGGTGTTTGCGATCGCCGAGGGACTTTTGCCCGACGATCCGAAACTATCGCGCGTGTTCAAAATTTTCACGCTCGAAAAGGGAATCATCCTTGGCCTGCTCGTTTTGCTGGGCGGAATCATTTTGCTGGTGCGTGCGGTTTGGATCTGGCACCAGGCGGATTACGGAATCCTGCCGTCCACGGAGGAAAATTTGCGGCGGCTGATTCCGGCGGCGACGCTTGTCGTCCTCGGCATCCAGACGATTTTCTCCAGTTTTTTCATGAGTGCGCTCGGCCTGAAAACCGCCACGCGCAAACCGCCGGGCGTTTGAACGAAATCAAAGTTGCAATTTCTCGATTTGGAATGGGCGACAGGTCAAACCAATTCCTGCATTCGTGGAAAAATCCGGGTTTGGATTTTGATGCATCAGGCTTATCAGGCTGTCGCTGCGAAAATTTAATTTCAGCCCGCACATTTCCGCCGACTTCAACGCTGCCCAGACCAGCCGCCACGGCAGCGGAATGAATTTTGGTTTTTTGTCCAGCGCCCGCGCGATATCCAGAAGCAATTGCCTGAACGCCCACGGCTGTTCATTCGCCGCCGTCAAAATTCCTGGAGAGATTTTTATTTCGCCGCTCGCGCAACGTTCGGTGAACGCGGACAAATCCTCGTTGTGGACGAGGAACTGGATTTGCGAACCGTCGCCGATCATGGGGATCACGGACGATTTGCGGATCTGCGCGGTCAATTTGCCGAACATCCCGCCCGGCCCGCTGCCATAAACGAGCCCGGGCCGGATCACCAGCGCACCGTTGTCCAGCGCAATTTTTTCAATCTCCAGTTTTGCCTGCCCGTAAAGCGAACGGCAGCCGTCGTAGGCGCTGATTGAGGAAATGCAAATCATTTTTCCAACGCCCGTTGTGCGCGCCGCCTGAAAAAGTTTGTGTGTGCCGTCCACGTTCACCGCGCGGATTTCGCCCCATCGCAACGGTTTAAAATCGTAGGCGCAATGCACGAGCGCGTTCACGCCTGCGAGCGACGACGGCGAAATTTCTTCGCCGAGTTGAAATTTCACGTCGTGCGTGCCGGTTTTCGGCTGGCGGGTCAATTCGAGAATTTTCCAGCCGCGCGCGGCGAAATAACTTTTAAGGCAGCCGCCAACGTAGCCGTTGCTGCCGGTGATCGCACAAATTTTATTGCTCATAAAAATTACAGTGTTGCCGTTTCCCAGCCGATGCGATGGGCGTTGGCCATGACGGAAAAAGTGATGGTCGTGGCCGGAACACTCGGCAACACGCTTGCGTCCACCGCATGAATGCGCGACCAGCCGTGCAGACGACCCAGCGTGTCGCTCTCAAATTTCCCCGGCTGCATTCGCATCGGCAGCGAGCCGCCGCAATGAAAACTGCGTCCGGGTTCGGCCAGTTGCAGCATCGGTGGCACGACCACGCCGCCAAGCCGCCGCGTTTGCGAGAGCAGTTCGCGCAAAACACGTTTCACGACCCGGCGCGCTTCAGGATTCGGCTGCGCGGCCAGTTGCAGAAAATCTTTTTTACCGTCGCGTTTCAACGTCATCGCCATCGTCGGCGATTCGTCGGAATGCAGGAAGCCTTGCACGATCACCATGCGTTCTTCGAGCTGGCGCGCGAACATTTTCAGCGGGCCGAGCGATTTCCGCACGGCCTGCCCGATGATGTCGCTGTAAGTGTAAATTTGCAGATGCACGGTGCGGCGGCTGATTTGCGGATTGTTCAATTCGATGAAAATCTGGCTCAAGGTGTAAAGTGCCTCGGTTTGCACATCGCGCGTGCGGCGCGCGAGCACGAGCGGAAAAAGAAAATACTGGCTGTCGCGCAGCGTGAGCGGCTCGTCGAAGGCGCCATGTGATCGCAAAAGGATTTGAGCGGTCGGAATCACGCCGGCCGCTAGATAAACGCGGTCGGCTTCAAACGCCAGCGGCGCGCGCGTTTCGCGGTGAAAGCCTTCGATGAAAACTTTTTCAGGATTTTCGCGGACGGAAGTGACGATGACATCGCGCTGGTAGGCGAAGTTTTTTCCGGCGCGTAATTCGTGGACGGTGTCGGCGGAATTGTAGATGCAACCGTAGGGACAGCCGTACATGCAAAAGCCGCAGTGGACGCACCCGCCGCCTTTCGCGTTGTCGGCGGCGCGGACGGCGACGCGCGCGTGGCCAAAATACCAGCCACGTCCGCGCAGTTCGTCGCGGTGCTGTTTTAGATTTCCCAAAAGTAGATTCGCCTGCCGGCTCGGTTGCAGTTCGCCCGGATGTTCGCAGTGCAGCGGGAAAAGTTCCTCGAGTTCGTCGCGGCGCGCGGCGAGGCCGGTGAATTCGGTCACGGCGCGGTAATGTTGCGCCAACTCCGCATTTTTTACCGGCCAGTCAGAAATATCCGCGTCGCGATGCGGGAGCATGGCCGCGCCCCAGACATTGCTCAAGCCGCCGAGCGCCAGCGACGGTTTCAGACTGGTGCCGTGATTTCGCCACGGGATTTTTTCCTCCGTTTCGCGGTAGGGAAAGTCGGAACCGAAAATCAGTTTGAGGGGGACGCCGGTGGCATCGGCGGCCATGCCGCCTTTCAGCGTGACAATCTGGCCCGGGTTCCATGTGGCAGGTTTTGTGGTGGAACACTGGCGGACGACTTGGGCGCGGTCGGGCTCGAGTTCGAGTCCGGCGTCAAGCATGAGTACGTTCGCGCTGCGCGCGATGAGTGCCTTCGCGCACGCGACGGCCGCCGGACCGGAACCGATGACGCAATGCATATTTGAGGCGCGAGTAGAGACGCGACGGGGCCGCAACTCAAGACTTTTTGCTTGGGCATTGACACCGCCGGCTTTTTAGCGCGCAATTTGCCGATTGAACGGCAGCACCATTGTGCTCTCAAATGACCGCGCCGATTGAATTAAAATGTCCCGGCTAAAAAAATTCACGCATTCGCTTTTGTCCGGCTATGTGTCGGTGGGGGCGAACATTTTTTACACGCTGGCCAGCGTCCCGCTGGCCCTGCATTACTTGGGCAAGCCAGAATTCGGCCTGTGGGCGCTGGTGGCGCAGATCGGCGGTTACATCGCGCTGATTGATTTTGGCATGGGCAACTCGGTGTCGCGCTTCCTGATTGACCACAAGGACGACCGGCACAACGGTGCCTACGGCAGCGTGATCAAGACCAGCATGCTGGTGGGCCTGGTGCAGGGCGGATTGATCATCCTGGCCGGCGTGGTGCTGGCGGCACTGGCCGGTTCCCTTCTGCATGTGCCGGCGTCCTTGCAGCAGGAATTCATCTGGCTGGTGATCGGGCAGTCCCTCCTCACCGGCCTGTCCTTCGCCACGCGGGTGTTCAACTACCTGCTCATCGCGCATCAACGGCTGGACATCCCCAATTACGGCTATACGTTGACATTTTTTTTGAGCCTTGCGGGAATGTGGGCGGGCATGGCGGCAGGCTGGGGCGTCTATGGCTTCCTGGCCGGCCAGGCGGTCTCGACATTGGGCAATGTGGTCATCAACGGTCTGGGCTGCCGGAGATTGGGGCTGTTTCCCGGACGGGGTGAATGGGGTGCGGTCACCGGGGCGCGCTTCCGGGAACTTTTCGCCTTCGGGCGGGACACTTTTTTTATGGGAGTGGGCTGGCAGTTCATTTCTGCCAGCCAGACCCTGCTGCTCACCCGTTTACTGGGATTGGAGACGGCGGCCGTGTGGAGCGTCTGCACCCGGAGCTACGGCGTGGTGACCATGCTGGTCTGGCGCATTTTTGATTTTTCCACCCCGGTGCTGGCGGAGATGATGGTGCGCGGCGAGCGCGACCGCCTGCTCCGGCGGTTCAGGGAAATCACGGTCTTTTCCGCCAGCGTGAGCATCGTGGGCGGAACCCTGCTGGCGGTTTGCAATGGCCCTTTCGTATGGCTCTGGACGGGCGGTAAAATCCACTGGTCGCCGGTCAATGACCTGCTGCTGGCGGTCTCCTGTTTGATCGCCACCTCAGTGCGGCCGCACACAACGCTGGCGGTCCAGACCAAGCAATTCGGTTTTTTGCGGTTCATCTTTCTGGTGGAGGGGCTGGTGTTTGTCGGGTTGAATCTGCTGGCCCAACGGGTGGCCGGGATGACGACCATGCTGGTGCTTTCAATCCTTTGCACGCTGGCATTTACCCTGCCGTATGGGCTGAATCGCACGCATCATTATTTCGGGCTGGGCTGGCGCGAACTGGCCGGCTGGTTCCGCCCCACCGGGCAACTGATCCTGTGGCTGGTGCCCGTCGCCCTCGGAACCTGGTGGCTGGCGCGCGGGCTGCCAACGTCATGGCAACTGGGCGTGAACCTGCTCGTGACCGGACTCTGGGGCGGAGTGATGCTGCTACAGCACGGTCTTGGGCAAACATTGCAGGCCGAAATCATTTCGCGCGCACCCGTCCGGCTGAAGGACGTTTTGAAACGGTTAATGACGGCTTGATGCTCTGGGCAATAATTAAGAACCTATGTTCCAGAAATCTTGGTTGTCAAAGTCCACGGTTTTAACATAGGGTTTTGGGATGTTAACCAACGGGAGCCGGTGGTGCGTGGTCACCTATCACAAGGAGAATTATTCGCTGTTTCCGGCTTTCACGGCATTTTACCGGCGCTATTACGGCATCAAGCGGATGATTATTTTTTGCGGGCTGACCCGCTCCCGCACCCATGATTCGCTGAAACAGTTTCTCGCCGCCAAACTGAAGATTCGCGTGCCGGCCAACAACCAGATCCATCGGACGCCAGGCCAGCGGGAACTGACCGTGTCCGAACTGGTGGACGGGGATTTTACCCTTTGGGTGGCAAGCTATCTCACGGAAGAGTTTACCTCGCATTTGGAGTTTAATAAAATAAAGGCGGATGTGACTGCCTGGGGCGCGGCCTTTTTGCCCGAGGAAATCACACGGACAATTGTGGTGGATGCGGACGAATTTTTGTATGTCAAAACCCCGCAAACCCTGGACAGCCTGGATAGCCTAGGGTTTCACTTCTTGGACATTGTCCCCTCGCCTGTCTGGCCACCCAAGGAGTTGAACTTTTCCTTGCAAGGTTGGTATTACCGGCGGCAGGCGCGGCCGTTGTTCAAGTATGGCAAGTGGATTGCACTTCCTGTGTCCAAGGCGGTTGGCCGGGGGTTGCAACATAACGAATGCAAGACCTTTTACTTCGACCGGAAACACTTGGGAGCCGGGACGGGCTGGCATCATGGCACGGTCAAAAACCTGTCCTGCTGTTTCGCCTTGAACCGGTATCTCAACCAGCCGGAGCTTTGCCGCGACATTTTGCAGAACACCGCCTGCTGTTATCATCTGGCCAATCCTCACAAGGAAATTTTTTTAACCGAACGCTTGCGCTTATTCAACCGGCTGCAAACCGATTTGAAAAGATCCGACCATGATGATGAGCGCGGTGCGGAAACGGCGGATTTAAATGTGGCCGGAAGAACTTTTGATAGGCGAATCAAAAAATCCATATTCCCCGTCATTGAAGACAATTTTCTTTTGCCCTATCTTCAGGAAAAACCGACAGATAAATCGCAATCAATTAATTAGAGATAATGAAAGACCAACTTCTTCACTGGCTGATCTCGCCGTTTCCGCCGGATTCAATTTACCGGAAAATCGGGAAACGGCTGTGCCAACGGGCCGGCCTTTCAGCAAAGCAAAAATTTTACGACGGCATCATCTATTTCGACGCGGTCGGCCAATCTTGGGCATTCAAGGGATATCCCTACGAAACTGTTGATACACAGCTTAAGGATGAATTGTTGTCACTGTCAAGGGACTGCCAATATTATATTGATATTGGATGCAACATCGGCCAGATAGCACTTTCCGTCCTGCTCCGCAACCGGGATATCCGCACCGTGTGCGTTGATCCAAATCCACGTGTATTGCGGCTCTTGAAAAAATCTCTGCGCGCCAACCATCTTGAACACCGGGCGACCATCAGACAGGCGGCGGTGGGAAACGAAGTCGGGTTTGTTCATTTCACCAGCGAGATCTCGGAAATAGGACACATTTCCAGCACGGGATACAAGGTGGAATGTCTGCGTCTGGCCGATCTCATCAATGATTACTCTTCGCAGAAATGCCTGGTTAAAATTGATGTGGAAGGCTACGAAACAATTTTGCTCCAAAAACTAGATCAATTCCGCAACCTAAAGAACTTAAGCTTGGTTCTGGAATTACATGCACTGGGGCAAAATCAGGGAAATCCGAACGAGTGTATAAAAATCTTACTCAAGAGTGGTGCCACATTGAGGCTTTTAAACGGGTTGGCATTATCAAGCATAGACCCTACTAAAATAACTCAAATCATTGCCTTATGGGGCAAATAAAAAACCTGTCCCGGCTGCCGTCCTTGGACGGTTGGAGAGCTTTCAGCATTGTCATGGTGCTTGGTTCCCACACCGCGTTCGTTTCGGGTTTCCCCGAGAAATTTCATCCGTTTCTTCTGTGGGGGTTCGACGGCAATCTGGGAGTTCGTTGTTTCTTCCTCATCAGCGGATTTCTGATTACCTGGCTGATGCTTCGTGAATATGATGACACCGGGCGGGTCAACCTGCAGCACTTTTATGCCCGTCGCGCCCTGCGGATCCTGCCGGTTTATTGCGCGGTTCTTTTGGCGCTGGGACTGCTTCAACTGCTGACTCCCTATCGCCCCGGCACCGATGTGTGGCTTGGCAATCTGACCTTCTTGCGAAATTTTATGGGGGATGATTTTACCAGCAATCACCTCTGGTCGCTCTCGGTGGAGGAACAGTTTTATTTTCTCTGGCCGGGAATTTTTGTGGCCTGTGGCCTGGCAGCCAGCAGTGGCAAAGGTTGGCGAATCCTGGCCCTGCCGGTTCTACTGGCCCCTATTAGTCGTGCCATTGGGCACATCCGGCCGGACTGGTTTCTGATTGGACCGATTACCCGAGGCTATTCGTTCTTCAGCTTTTTTGATTCGCTCGCGATTGGTTGCGCCTGCGCGATTCTGCTTGCCCGCCGTTGGAATGAGATTGAGAATTGGTTCAAAGTAAACCGGTGGGCGGCTTTGATGACCGGTGTGTCCCTGGTGCTGGTGGTTCACATTCTCAACCAGTTCTCCGCCAAATTTTCGCCACTTCGAGTAGGGTTGGTGCCCTTGGGACCTACCATTCAAGCGTTGGGCATGGCCATGCTGATGCTCCATAGTGTGGTGATGCCGCAGTGGGGAATCTTCCGGTGTTATAACTGGTGGTGGGTTCGCCGGATCGGGGTCTTGTCCTACTCGATCTACATCTGGCAGGAGTTGTTCTGCACCAAGCCTGACGTATTTGGCTTGGGAAAGGTGTGGTGGATGTCATTTCCTGGCTGGCTGGTTCCGGTTTTTATTGTGTCATTCATTTCCTACTATGGATTGGAGCGCCCCTTCCTGAAACTTCGTGCGCGTCTTCACGAGACGTGACCTAAACATTCAAGCACAAATGCACCAAGTTTAGCGCCATTACAGGGACAGTATAGTGCGCTTCTTTTTGGCGGAGCAGGAACGAGTGGTGAGTTGTATTCAGCACAAATTAGTCAAACAGGTTTGGTGCCTGCTGGCACAGCAGTTTTTATTCTTTGATGCCTATAAGGCTTTTGAACGGCTTGCCGGTATCAGCATAGACCCTTCTCAAATTACTCAATTTACAGCCCGATGGAATTCTAATGCGTCTTAATTATGTCACGGATGAGCAAGTCCACCTATTATTAATGAATGATACGAGATGGGATTGATTGCGCATTTTTACGCTTGGCTAACATCCGGTTCATATTCCAACCTCGCCAATTAATACTTTTATTTTGGGCAAACGCGACGAATTTCCCACGGATTGCGCTTTCAAAGTGGCCGCGCGTTTCTGATAGTGTTCCGCGCAAGATGAAAATCATCCGGTTCATCAAAGGTCGCTGCCGTTCCTGGCAGCAGCGCGCGGCGCAACGCCGGTTGTTGCGCCAGTTTTCCGCGCCAGCAGAGGAAATCACCCGGTCGTACTGGGACGCCAGCCTGAAGAATCCAACGGAATTTTATACGCGCTGCTTTCATTATTTTCACACGCGTCTGCCGGAGCCGTTGCGCGCCGACCGCGCCTATTTTGAAACCGGCGGGCGCGGCTTCACGAGACGTGACATTTAACCAGGGGAAATTCCGCCGCTCAAATATTCAAGCAGGCGGTAAACAATTCTCGCTCCTCTGAAGGAGCGGGCCGGGGCGAGGGCGGTCGTAAAAACTAATTTGAAACCCCACCCCTCAACCAATCTGCCATGCTTGCCGGAGCGATGGATTTTGCGCGGATTGCGCTTTCAAAATGAATCCGCATTTCTGATAGTGTTTCGCAGAAAATGAACAATGCCACCCAGACCAGTGGGGCCGCGCAGTCGCCGTTGAGCACGTTGCCGCCCAAAAAAATCCGCGACCTGCCGCGAACCTTTCTCCTCGAACGGTTGGAGCATTACTATGGCACTCGCCCGCCCGCCAAAGTGGTTGAGTGTGATTACGCACTGTGGGAATGCGCGGAAACCGGGCTGCAATTCGCCTGGCCGGCCATGCCGGGCAGCCTTCGCTTTTATGAATGGGTCAGTAGTTTCCCCTCTTATTATCCCGGCGTCCGGTGGGAATATGGCGAAGTGCGCCGCCTGCTCGCATCCGAAAAAGTTGCGGCGAAGAAAAATTTCAAGCTGCTGGACGTGGGCTGCGGCAAGGGAGATTTTCTGCACAGTTTGGATTTCATCCCAAACGATAACAAATTCGCGCTCGACCTAAACGAACCGGCGGTGGTGGAATGTCGGCGGCAGGGATTTCAGGCGTTTTGCGGCACGATGGACACGGCACTGGCCGCCGGATTTTTGCGGGCCGGGGAATTTCCCGTTGTCACCTCGTTTCATTGCCTGGAGCATGTTGACCAGCCGGTGGAGTTTGTCCGTTCGCTGGTCGGCGCGGTCGCGCCGGGCGGACGCCTGTTCATCAGCACGCCCTATTCGCCGATGTCCTTTGAATCCGATTGGTTCGACATCCTGAACCACCCGCCGCATCACATGACGCGCTGGAATCTGGCCGCCTACCGGCGGCTTGCGGAAATGACCGGCGCGAAGATGAAATATTTTGTGCCGCCTTCCAGCCCGCTACAGCGCGCGGCCCGAAATTTCCGGCTGCTGCGATACGGTCCGCACGGCTCGGCCAGCAAAGCAACCCTGCTGAAAGATTTATTGTGTCACGTTCCTGAGTTTCTGCGTCATTACCAAAAACAGAAACAACGCCAGCCGGTCGGGGCTGACGTGATTTTGGTGGAGTTCACCGTCCCGTAATGCGCCTTTCCGTTGCCATCCTCACCGCTGAAAAGCGCGAACACGACAAGGATTACACCAATCCCACGCCCGCCTTCGGCACCGCGCCGGAAGCATTGCTCCAAGGGTTCGCGCTGCTGCCGGACGTGGATGTCCATGTCCTTTCGTGTGTGCGGCAACCGGTGTGCGCGCCGGAAAAAATCGCGGAGAACATCTGGTATCACAACCTGCACGTCCCCAAAATCGGCTGGCTGCGCACGGGCTATCAGGGCTGCATCCGCGCGACGCGGAAAAAGTTGCGCGAAATCCGGCCGGACATCGTCCACGGTCAGGGTACAGAACATAACAATGCCCTGTGCGCCGTCTTCTCGGGTTTTCCCAATGTGGTCACGATTCACGGGAACATGAAGGCGATGGCGGAATTTTATCAGGCGCGGACTGGCGGTTATTACTGGCTCACCGCGCGGTTGGAAACGCTAGCGTTGCGACGGACCGCCGGGGTGTTATGCAATTCCGCCTACACGGAAAATCAGGTGGCACCACGTGTCCGGCGCTCCTGGCGTGTGGCCAATGCGGTGCGTGGTGAATTTTTCAAACCGTTGGCGGCGGCGCGCATCCATAAAAACGTCGTGCTTAACATCGGCGTGGTCTGCGATTACAAACGACAGATCGAACTGGTGGACGTGGCAAAAAAATTGTATGAACGCGGCCGTCCGGTGGAATTTTGGTTTGTCGGAAGCTGTCAGGCGGATTCGCCCTACGGCGCGGCGTTTCTGGAAAAAATCAGGGCGGCGGAACCGGCGGGTTATGCCCGTCATCTGGGTTTGAAAAACACCGGGGAACTGATGGCGCTGCTCGATTCGGTCCCGGCACTGGTGCATTTTCCGTTGCAGGAGGCCTTCGGGTTGGTGGTGGCGGAGGGCTTGTCACGCGGCTTAAAATTTTTCGGCGCGCGGGTGGGCGGCGTTCCGGACATCGCGGAGGGCGTGCCCGGCGCGGAGTTGTTTGCCCAAGATGACTGGGCGGGGCTGGCGACCGCCGTGGAGCGATGGTTGACGGAAGATCATCCACCCTCCACCGGGGCGGCCATGCTCATGCGCCAGCGCTATGCTCCAGAAGTTATTGCGCGGCGGCATCTGGAGATTTACGGGGAAGTGCTGGGCGAGGCGTGAGAAACGAGATATGTTATTTTCACAGGTGGAATAGCGACGGGGGAAAGTGATGGATTAAACGCCGATTAAATGTTCATTGAAAAACCGGATACCACCAGTCTTGCAGGCCGGTAAGATTGCCGCCTCAAAAGGATTTTTTGCCAAACGAACCCATTTGAAAATCGAGCACGCTGCCTCAACTGTAGTTATCATTTTTGGTGCCTTCGACGGTCGAGCAGTTCAAGTTTACGATCCGGTCGGAATTGGCCATGATGGTGTAGGTGATGGTTGTTGCGGGAATGGTCGGAAACGTCGAGGCATCCACAAGGTGAACTCGTTTCAACCCCGCCGGGCGTCCCATCAGGTCGGAACTAAATGAAGATCGCGCGCCCATCGGAAAACTTCCGCCGATGTGAAAGCTGCGCCCCAAGGGAACGGTCTTTAAATAAAACGGCGGGACGAGTCCGAACGGCAGCAATGCCCTCCGTAAAAGTCGCTGGGCATTTCGCGCCACGGAAACAGACCTGGGATTATTGACGCCCCGGATGTTGACACGGTCTTTGTCCCCGTTTGGAGAATCTAAAGTCATGACGAGGTGTCCGGAGTCGGATGAATGCAAAAACCCCTGGATTAGATAGAATCTTTTTTCGATGGCGTTTGTTATTTCGCGCGTCCGCAAAAATCCCGGCAGCATTTTGCGGAGCGCATCCTTGAAGATGTTGTTGATGCCGTAAACTTGAAAGTGGACGAAGTGCGGGCTGATTTTTTGATTCAAGATTTCCACGAACAATTCCGCCAGCGTAAATTGTATCGTGATGTCGTGTGCTTTCCGCAACGACAGCATGGGAAAGAAAAAATACTGGCTGTCCTTCAATACGATGGGCTGGTTGACAATGCCAAGCGACCGCGCCACCAGCCGTGTGGAGGCGATCGCCCCCATTCCGAGAAACAATCGTTTCGCCATGAATTCCACCGGACTTCCATCTTCCAGATTGACGGCGCGCACGCGGACGTGGCCGGATTCTTCCGTGAATTCCACCGCATAAAACCGTTTGTGAATCACGCAGCTTTCGCGTTTTAATTCCTCCCAGCAATGACGCGGATTGAAGATTGAACCATATACGCAACCATCCAGACAAGAGCCGCAATAACGACAGGTGTGTTCGTCTCCCGATGAATTGACCGCCACTCGCGCGCGACCGGAGACGATCCCCGCCGCCGCCAGCCGGTTTTTTTTATTTTTCAGGAAGTTGATTAAACGGTTCGCCTGTTCACTTTTGTTGAGCTTTCCAAATGTGTTTGAATCCATCGGGAATTGCCCGCGCAAATCATCATCCGCGCCGGACAGTTTCATGTATTCGGAAAGATTGCGGTAGGACGCGCGAAGATCGGAAATGCCAACCGGCCATCCGGCCAGATCGTTGTCCGCATAGGGTAAAACCGCCGCTCCCCAGACATTTCCGAATCCGCCAAAGCCGTGCGAGACGTCTATCTTGCAATTGTCGCTGGTGATGAAGAGTTCCTTCGGCTTGCGATAGGGAAAGTCAGAGCCGAATGACAATCGTTGTTCAACGCCGTCCGCCGACGCAACCGGCGGCGGAAAAAGTTCAGCCACGTCTTCGGTTTTCCAATTCGCCGGCGGGACGCGCGACATCCCCGCGGATTTTTCAAGGCGGTTCGGTTCAATATCAAAACCGGCATCTATCACCTCAAATTTTTTTTGGTGCCGTCGCAAGGCCATGGCCGCCGCCAACGCCGCCGGGCCTGAACCGATGATGAGATTATCAATGATCTTGATCACATGCCTTGTATTTGAGAACCGGGACTTAACACCTGTTCGTAAATCGTCTTGAGCTGGCGGCCGATTTCGTTCCAGGTCGGCGGTTTGGGCGGCAGGGGCAGATTTGGCGCGGCGTCATAAAATTCCCGCAACGCCTTTGCCGTCGTCTCGACGGATGTTGTGAGCTGGCAATAGCCTGCCGCGTTTTCAAATGTGGTGCGCGCCCACGGCAGGTCGCTCAAGAGCAGCGGACATTCGCACGCGGCGGCTTCCTCGGCGGCGAGGCTGCGGGTTTCCATGGCGCTCAACAGCACGAAGCCGCGCGCGGCACGATAAATTTTGGCCAGCCCGGCGCGGTCGGCCATCGGCGGGCTGTCGGTGCAAAGCCATTGCGGATGCTGTTTCGCCAGCGCGTAAAACTGCCGCGCGTAAGAATCGGTTTCCGCGTAAGCCCGGCCGATGATCCAAAGCGGCGTTTGCGCGCGGACAGCGGCCTGTGCCAGTTCCAAGACACGTTTGCGCGGCGTGATGGTGGCGGTGCAGACGAGCCATTGCCCGCGTCCGGCTTTGGGGGCGGTCAGAAAAATCTCCTCGACGCCGTTGGGGACGATGATGATTTTTTCCAGCGGCGCGCCGAACATATAATTCATCAGGTGTTTTTCCCACGGCGTCATGGCGATGACGACGTCGGCGAGCTGGTAAGATTCCCAATTGAAGGCGGCGGTGAAACTGCGCGGCGCGAATCGTTCCACCGTGCGGCTGATGAATTTTTGCAGGCGCAATTGCGAACGGGAACGCGAACCCTGCGCGGTGAGAAGTTCGCCGATGACGACCTTGATATTTTTTTGCTGCGCGAGTTTGATGTGTTCGGCGGGCATCCGGCCCCAGCAATGAATCAGGTCGGCCTTCTGCGCGCCGTCCCACCAGCGGACGAAATCCACTTCCACGCCGTTCTTTTTGAGGGCGTCCGCCGTCTGTTCGATTTGAATTTGCGCCCCGCCATGCGCGAGCGAAAAGGGCGTGAGGCAATTAAGGAGAACTTTCACGGTTGGGTTTCCAGTGCGTATAGGCTGCGCTTGGGTAGAATCCGGTTGGCACCCACGACCGTTGCGGCCGCCGGCACGTCTTTGGTGACAACGGCGTTGGCACCGACCGTCGCGCCGCGCCCCACAGTGACACCGCCCAGTATTTTTGCGCCGGCTCCGATGTAGACCCCGTCTTCGATGTTGGGCGCGACGGGCGAAACGTCCCGGCCACCCAAAGTGACCTGGTGGCCGATCACCACATCCCGTCCGATACGCGTCTGGCTATGGATGACAATGCCTTGCGGATGCGGCAGAAAGACGGTTTCGGGCAGTGCCACGCCGACGTCGCAACCCAAAAAACGGGCGAACAGGCGGCCCAATCCCGGAACCGGATGACGCGTAAAAAAAATCAACATGGAAGCCCAACGACCGTTGCGGATCCAGGGATTTTTGGGATGGCGGCGCACGCAGTAAAAATAAGCGGACAAGGCGGGCGCACAAGGTAAAAGTCCGGGGTCTGGCATTTTGAATCGGCCTCGCGACAAAATAATCCGGTTGCCGAAAAATTGTGGATTGGGTTAAAGTGAGGACGCGCCGCCAGAAAATGAATAATAACAACATGCCCGCCCTCATCAGGACGCTCATCATCTATGCGGTGTGCGTCCCGCTGGCGGTGTGGATCGGCTTCATGCTGGCCGATCCATTCGACGTTTCCACTTTCAGCTATGCCGGCATCATGGCGCTGGTTTTGTGCACGCCCCTGTTGCTTCGCTGGCATCATTTCCTGCTGATCGCCACCTGGAATTTGGGCATGACCATTTTCTTTCTGCCCGGCCATCCGCCCATCTGGCTGCTGATGGCCGCCATGAGCCTGGGTTTTTCCCTGCTACAGCGGATGATCAACGACAGGGCGCACTTTCTGTCCGCGCCCTCCATCACCTGGCCGCTGATTTTTCTTGTCGCAGTGGTGCTGTTTACCGCCAAATTGACGGGTGGCATCGGATTGCATTCGCTGGGCGATGAAACGGCGGGTGGCAAAAATTATTTCCTGCTGCTGATGGGGATTATGGGATACTTTGCGCTGACGGCGCAGCAGATTCCTCCCAAGCGGGTGGGGCTTTATATCAGCCTGTTTTTTTTGGCCGGTTGCACCGCCTTCATCGGGGATCTGGCGCCATTCCTGCCGTCTCCGCTTTATTTCCTCTTCCTGCTATTTCCAGTCAACTCCATGGATTTGTCCCTTATGAGTCAGGGCACCCTCACTCATGATGTCGTGCGTTTTATTGGAATTGGGTGGGCGGGCGAGGCCGGGTTTTTATTCATGCTGGCCTGCTACGGCCCGCGCGGCCTCTTTCTATCGGGACGGTTGTGGCGTCCGGTCTTGTTCGTCCTGTTTACTGGCCTGTCTTTGTTGGGCGGATTCCGATCGCAGATCATTCTGTGCGGATTCGTGTTTTTATTTCAATTTTTTCTGGAAGGGGTGCATCGGACGAAAGTGTTTCCAGTCTTTATCATGGCCGGAGTGATTGCGATCACTTTGCTGGTTCCTTTTGCCAGCAAATTGCCGTTCACTTTCCAACGGTCACTGGCGTTCCTGCCCTTGAAGCTGAATGCGGCGGCGCGCAGCGATGCGGAGGACACCGAGGACTGGCGGCTCCAGATCTGGAAGGATGCGTTGCCGACCGTGCCGCAATATTTGCTGCTGGGCAAAGGCTACGCCATTTCCCATGGCGATCTGGCCGTGGCCAGCAATCAGGCCTTCCATTACGCTTCCGATATTGAAAGCGTGGATATTGTCGGCAATTATCATAGCGGGCCGTTATCGGTCGTCATCCCGTTTGGCATCTGGGGCGTCATCGGCATTTTGTGGTTCTGGGGTGCCAGCCTCCGGGCGCTCTATTTCAACTATCGTTATGGCGACCCCGTCGTGCGGACCGTCAACATCTTTTTGCTGGCCTTCTTTATTGCGAGGATATTGGTGTTTCTCATCATCTTCGGTGGGCTTTACGGGGATATGTATTATTTCACCTCCATCATCGGGTTGAGCATCAGCATCAACGGCGGCATCCGCCGCCCGGCGGCGGCCCCGGTGCGGGCGGCGGAAAAAAACAGCGCCGCTCCGCCGGTCCGTCCGCATTTACAACCTTTCTACCCGGGCTGAAATCCCCGTGATGGCAGCAATTGGAACGTGAAACCAAAACTGCTCATCGTTGAATTGTGGGGACTCGGCGACTTGGCCATCGCCACGCCGTTTTTGTGCGCCGCCGCCGGAAAATTCGAGGTCACCCTGCTCGCCAAGCCTTTCGCCCGGGAGTTGCAAAAGCGCCTGTGGCCGGATGTCCGGGTCGAAACTTTTACCGCGCCGTGGACCGCTTTCAAAAACAAGTATCACCTCTGGCGCTGGCCATTGCTTGAAATAAGCCGCCTGCGCCAGCGGCTGGCGCTGGCCCGTTTTGACTTCGGCCTTTCGGCGCGCTGGGATCCGCGCGATCACCTGCTCCTGAAAACCTTCGGTGCGCAAAACCGCCTCGGTTTTCCGCGTCTTGGCAGCGGGATTTTTCTGACCAGACCGCTCGCGCGGACGCAGCCGGAGGCTCACCGCTACGAATCGTGGTGTGTCCTCGCCCGTGAATTGGGACTGGCGTTGCCGCCGCGTGAAAAAATCCCCACGCCCGCCGCCTGCCACGGCGGAACGATTTTAATCCACAGCGGTGCCGCGCAGCCGGTCCGCGTCTGGCCGCTGAAAAACTACCAGAAACTCGCAACCCGTTTACGGCGGAAAAATTTCCGGGTGCAGATTGCCTGCGATCCCGACCAGCGCGAAGCGTGGCGGCGTTCCGGCGAGACGGCCGTGGCCACGCCGGGCAACGTGACGGAACTGCTGGCGCTGGTGGATCGCGCGGACGCGTTCATTGGCAATGATTCCGGCCCCGGTCATCTGGCGGCGATGTGCGGCGTGCCGACCTTCACACTCTTCGGCCCGCAACTGCCGGAATGGTTCGCGCCGCTGCATCCGGCGTCGGAATGGATGGAAGGCAGGGCATGTCCCTACAAACCGTGCTCGGATTACTGCCGGTTTGCCACGCCGTTTTGTTTGTGGAACCTCGGCGAGGAGGAAGTCTTTGGCCGCGTCGAAGTATTTCTAGCCAAATATCAGTACGCAGTGCCGGTTTAAGCACGGCCTTTCCAAGTTTTGAATCGCTTTGCCGCCAATTCTCGAAATTCGTTTTGGTAGGGTCTCTCAATCCATTGGTAGGTGAGTTGAGAAATGATCAAAACCACCGCAACTGCCAAAAATACAAAAGCCAGTCCAAGTCCATTGCGGTGATCCGGGCTAAAATGCTTTTGGGAGAAATCAAAACAGCACGAGATAAACATCAGCACCATTAAATGCGCCATGTAAATGGAGTAAGAGACCCTGCCCAACCAACGCATCGGAGTGAGGTTCAGTATTTTTGAAATTCCCACCCCCTCGGGTTCAGCCGCAATGGCAATCGTCAAAAACGTAAAAATCGGCAGGACGATGTAATCCAGATTTTCATTTTCCTTGAATGACAAAAAACGAACAGAACCGTGAAAAGAGCCATGGTAATTTTTCCACTATAGCGGGAAATTTGCATTCGATAAGTATAATATATCTGGTAAGCCAGCACGCCCAAAAAGAAGCAGAGGATGCACCGAATGAAACTCCACCCCCGGCATTACTGACAGGCCACGCTGCCCCAAAAAAATCAGCAACGAAGCCGCCAGCAAAACCAGAAAACAGGAAATGATCGAAACTTTTTTCTTTTCAGAAGCAAACAAAACCACGCAGGCAAAAACCAGATAGGTGTAAAATTCCACACCGATGCTCCAGCTTGGACTGTTGAAGGTTTTATTAGCAAACGGACAAAATGGCTGGACGAGCAGCAGGTTGGCGATGAATGAAGATGTGTTGTTTAGTGAAAATGCGCTGCTTCCATACGGCACAAAACCAAATTTCAATTCTCCGGCATATTTGGCGACTTCAACTCCTAGAAAGACGAGCAGGAAAAATAAATGGAGACGATACAGCCGACCGAATCGTAGAAACATGAAGTGGCCGGCATCTTGGCATTCCCGATTTTCTGGCCATAGTTGTAGCAGATGACAAATCCCGACAGCACAAAAAACAGATCCACCATCAGATAACCGTTGCGGAAAATCAGGTGGTGTGTCAATGGGTTCGTCCACTCAATGTGGTAGAAGACCACCATCAACGCAGCGATACCGCGCAAAGATTCCAGTCCGCCAAAGAATTGTTTTGAGCTTGGATTCATCAAAAGCGAAGTCCAAGACAGAAATTGTTTATTTGCGCCTGGTCATCTCGTCGTGAATCCAAGCGTAGGTTTTTTCCATGCCCTTGCGCAATGGCAAATACGGCTCCCAGCCAAGCGTCTTTTTGATGAGCGTGTTGTCGCTGTTGCGACCGTTGACACCTTTGGGCGCGGACAAATTATAGCGGCGTTTCAATTTGATCCCGGCGATTTCCTCCACGATGTCCACCAACTGGTTGATGGAAACTTTTTCCGCGCTGCCGAGGTTGATTGGAAACGTCACTTTGTCGCTGTGCAGGATGAGGTCAATGCCCTTGATGCAATCGTCAATGAACATGAAACTGCGCGTCTGCTCGCCGTTGCCCCAAATCTCAATTTCATGCTTGCCAGAAAGTTTTGCTGAAATCACTTTGCGGCAAATCGCGGCAGGAGCCTTCTCGCGTCCGCCGTCGTAAGTGCCGTGCGGTCCATAAACATTGTGGAAACGCGCGACACGTGTCGTGAGTTTGAAATCCTCCGTGAAATGGCGGCACATCCGTTCGCTGAAAAGTTTTTCCCAGCCGTAGCCGTCTTCGGGCATTGCGGGGTAGGCGTCGGCTTCGCGCAGACCGGTCACGTTCGGATCGGTTTGCTTGTCGCCCGCATAAACGCAGGCCGATGACGCGTAGAAAAACCGTTTCACACCGGCCGCGTGCGCAGCCATGAGCAGATGTGTGTTGATGAGCACGCTCAACATGCAGAGTCCCTTGTTGTTTTCGATGAAGCCCATGCCGCCCATGTCCGCCGCGAGATTGTAAATGGTGTGCGCGCCTTTGGCCGAGCGCTCGCAGGAATCCTTGAGTTGCAAATCCAGTTGCACATTTTCAACCTGCGGAAATTTTTGATACCATTCGCCGAACGGCTTGATGTCCACGGCACGGATATCCGTGTGACCTGTGCGGAGCAGTTCGGCGACGAGATGCCCGCCGATGAAACCGCCCGCCCCCGCGATTAAAATTTTCTTTTGCATGGGAACTCAAAAACTGCCCGACGAGCGGCAAAGTGGCAATTCAATTATGTCATGTGACCGGAAGTTCACCGGGGCTCGCTGCGGATTTTGATTTTGATCGCTCCCGGAATTTCGTGGTCGCTCACCAGAACCAGATAGCCGCCGCCGCCCGCGCCCGACAATTTCCAGCCCAATGATTGCGCGGCGTATTGTTTAATGCCGGCCTGCACATCCGGCGTCATCATTTTGGGGAACAATCGGATTTGCGCTTCAAAGGAATTGCGAAGCTGACGGCCAAATTCTTTCAGCTCCATTTTCAAGACGGCCTGCCAGCAAAGATCTGCCGCCTGCGCCAGGGCTTTTGCATTGGCGGGCGTGATTCGCGCGCTGTCGCGGACGCGGAAGCCGGAGTGGCGCGGACCGAGCGTGACGAGATGCAGATGTTTTTCGAGCCAGTGCAGAATTTTCGGATCGTTCACCGAAGTGATTTTTTCCGGCCAGAAACCGCCACGGTAGTCCAGCCGGTTCAGGCCGGAAAAAATGATGCCAATGGCGTCCTGCGAGCCGGAAAATTCAGTGGTGCCGGGCGGATTTTCGTAGGAGAAAATCAACCTGGCCAGCTTCTCCTTGTCGCCGCCGGGAATGTCCGTCTGCCACAAATCAATGGCGCGTTTGCGCGAACTGGTGGCTAGGCCGCTGCGTTCGTTGAACTCCATCGTCGGCTCCAGCGAGATGGTCAGCACCGGCCCGGCGCCGAATTTGGAAACGGAAGGTTGATCCAGCCACCCGCCCGCCAGATCGAGGCGGTAGGGGATTAGACATTCCTTGCGCAGGCTGGTCGTGGAGCGCGCCGGAAGATTGGCGGCGGGAATCCGCTTCAGCACGACATATTTGATTCCCAACTGCCGGCACAGTTTTGATTTGGCGGGGGAATTGCCGTCTTCGTTCACGACAAAAATGTCCGGGGAAATGCGTTTCAACTCCTCCAGAAAATCCATATGGCCCGAACCGCTGCCGATGTGGCAGATTTTGACGCATTTCAACGCCTCCAGCATGTATTTGCGTTCGGCCTGCGTGTTGACCGGATAGCGCCCCTTCAATTCCCTGACGGTTTTGTCCGAGCCGATGCAGATGTGAAGGTCGCCATGATCCGCCGCCGTTTTCAAAAAGCAGATGTGGCCGCTGTGCAACATGTCAAAGCAGCCACTGATAAAAACTTTTTTCGGGCGCATATCGGTCGGGCAATCACGTGGTTGTCATCTTCGGACAACGCAAATTTGTGACTGTTCTGCTTACAGCCGGTTCCACCAGACGGCGGTTGGTCTGGGAACATCAAAGTTCACCCGCTGTCCGGGACTTTGCGATGTGTAAATGGAGTAACTCGTCGGTTTCAATGAAAAATGTCCGGCGGCTAGTCGGCGCAAACGGTGGTGAACGACCCATACGGGTTTCAACAGCCGCACCCAGTGCGGCGTCATGGCGTCGGTCTCGGCTTTTTCGCGGATCGCATTCGGTTTCAGATTCATGTTTTCGCCGGTGTCGGCAAAAATGGACGTGAACGAGTCGCACACCTTCATCGGCACTTTGTTTTTCATCAGCGCCAGCACCCAATGGAAATCGCCGAGGTCGCGCCAGCGCGTGTCGAAGAAAATGCCGCGTTCGTGGATCACTTTGCGCCGGATGAATACGGAGCTGGTCAGCATCGGGAAGCGATACCAGAGGTGTCGCGCGTACGGTGTCATGGAATGCCGGTGGCACATGTATTTTCCGTCGCCGTCGGTGATGATGGTGCCGGCCAGCGCGACTTCGACTTCAGGATTTGCCTCAAAAAATTCACGGACGGCCTTGAGCGCGCCGGGCAGGTATTGTTCGTCGCAGTTTAGATACGCGAGGATGTCGCCGGTCGCGTGCCGGTAGCCGCGATTGACGGCGTCATACATGCCACCATCCTTTTCGATGAACGCCTTCAAGCGCGGGTCGCGCGGGAGCCAGTCCTGCGTGCCGTCGTCAGAGCAGGAATCCTGCACGATATGTTCGAACTCGACGCCCTGTTGGTCGGCCACGGACGCAATGCAAAGTTTCAACCAGTTGGAATTGCGGAAACTCGGTGTGATGATGGAGAATTTCATGGTGTTCGCTGCAAAATCTTATAGTGAGGTTCTGAAACGTTGCGCAATCGGAATCCGCCGCCCCATGCCGAACGCGCGCGGCGACACTTTTAATCCCGGCGCGGCCTGCCGCCGTTTGTATTCGCTGAAATTGATTTTGTTGATCACGTCGTTCACGACCGCCGCCGCAAAACCGCGTGCGATAATTTCCGGTTTGCTCAAATTTTTCACGACGTAAAGTTCCAGGATTGCATCGAGGATTTCGTATTCGGGCAGCGAATCCTGATCCTTCTGGTTTGGCCGCAACTCCGCGCTCGGCGGTTTTGTGATGGAATTTTCGGGAATGATTTTTCGCTCACGATTGACCCAGCGCGCGATTTTGTAAATATCCGTTTTCAAAACATCTCCGATGGGCGCGAGCGCGCCATTCATGTCGCCGTAAAGTGTGCAATAACCGACCGCTATTTCCGATTTGTTGCCGGTCGTCAGCACCAGCGCGCCGAATTTGTTCGAGAGCGCCATGAGTGTCACGCCGCGCAGCCGCGACTGCACATTTTCCTCGGCCTCGTTCGGCTTGGTTCCGGCAAAAATTCCCCCCAATTGTTTTTCCACCGCCAGAAAAGACGGTTCAATCGGCAACACTTCGTAACGGATGCCGAGATTTTTCGCGAGCGCGGCGGCGTCGTGCAAACTGCCTTCGCTCGAATAGCGCGCCGGCATCGCCACGCCCAAAACATTTTCCGCACCGAGCGCATCGGTGGCCAGCGCCGCGACCAGTGCCGAATCAATGCCGCCGGACAATCCAAGAATCACGGATTTCAAACCACACTTGCGAACGTAATCGCGGATGCCGAGCGACAGTGCTGAAAAAATCTGTTGTTCGCGCGGAGGCTGTTCGATTTTTTGCGGCACTGAACCTGTTTCCAAATCGGCGACCAAAATGTCCTCCGCAAAACCTTTGCCAAACGCAATTGGTTCGCCGCGCGAATTCAACGCGACGCTGTGGCCGTCGAAAATCAATTCGTCATTTGCGCCGACGAGGTTGACCTGTGCGAGCGGGATTTTTTCGTCACGCGCGACGCGCCGGAGCATTTCCAGCCGCGTGCGTTCTTTGCCGTCGTGCCACGGCGACGCGGAAATGTTGAGAATGATTTCCGCGCCTTGCGAGATAAGTTCCTTCACCGGATCGCGGCGGTAAATCCGTTCCGGCCAGAAATCCTCGTCGTTCCAAATATCCTCGCAGATCGTGATGCCGAGCTTATGTCCGTTGAATTCGAATGGCGCGACGCTTTTGACGGGTTCAAAATAACGGTCCTCGTCAAACACGTCGTAAGTTGGCAGCAGACTTTTGTGCGTGCGCCAGATGATCTTTCCGTTCTGTAAAACGGCGGCGGAATTTTGCAGTGCGCGTCCGGGCTTTTCGAGGTTGCGGTCAACGTAACCAACGCACAGCGGAATCGCGCCGACACCTTTTGCGGTTTCTTCAAGCGCGGTAAGATTGGCGTCAATGAAATCGTCGCGCAAAAGCAAATCTCGCGGCGGGTAGCCGCACAGAAACAATTCCGGCGCGAGGACAAATTCCGCGCCGAGCGCGACGGCCTTTTCGTAACCGGTCAAAAGATTTTTCCGGTTCGCCGCGAAGTCGCCGATAGTCGAATTGAGTTGGAGCAGGCCGATTTTCAATGAAAACAGAATAGCCGGAGCGCGCGGTTTCGCAACGCTTTACAGTGTTTCAATGCTGCGGATGGTTGCGGCCATGTCGGCGAGATGCTGTTCCAGCGTGAATCGCTGAAGAAACAATTCGCGGAGCGCCCCGGTGAAATCGCTTGCGGCCATCAGCCGGAGTGCGCTGGCGATTTGTCCCGGCGATTTTGGATCAACGAGGCCGGGATAATTTTCCGGCAGCATTTCGGGGATGGAGCGCCAGCGCGTTGTGACGATGGGCAGGCCATACGCCATCGCTTCAATCAAGGTGCCGGGCTGGTTTTCGGCGAGATAATAAGTCGGGAAGCAAAAAATGTCGGCTTGGGTCAGTGCCTGCGCCTTACGTTCGGCGGAAACAAAGCCAAGAATTTCGACGACGTTTTGAACGCCGCGTTGCCGGATGAAATCGCGCAGTTCGTTTTCCTCGTCGGCGGAAGCGAACGCGCCGACCAGCGTGAGCCGGAAATGCAAAGGCGATTTTTCGGCGGCGAATTTTTCGTTGGCCAGCGCGACGCCTCCGACGGTGTCGAAGACGCCTTTTTCGCGCGTGCAATGGGCAAGAAACAGCACGTTGATGATGTTTGCGGATTCGTTGTCGGGCGGAGTTTCACCGGCAAGGATTTTTTGCCGGGCGGCAATCCGCGCGCGACGTTGCGGCAGGATTTTTGCCGCGAAGTCCGTGTCCAGCCCGGGCACGCCGACGGGCACGATGGCGATGTGCCGCGACAAAAGTTTTTCGGCGTCGGCAAAATTGTAGCGGGAAAGCACGATGCTCAAATCCACCGGCTTGAACACCCGGTAGGTGATGGCGCGTGAGCGGATTTGGACGGAAGTTTCCAGCCACTTGGCGAGACCGGCGGCGTGCCAGTGCAAAATGATTTTTTTGAAAAACGGGCGGCATACAAGCATCACCAGCCAGTCGCGGTAGACCGCGACGGCTTTGCCGGGCGCAGGGACGTAATAAAGATTGGTGACGCCGTGGCGGAAGCGGCACCAGAGAGCTTGAAGGCAGTAAAATAAAATCAGGAAAATCTTGGCACCTTGAAATTCACCGACGTCCTCAAGGGATTTGGAAAAACGTGCGTTGACGTGGTAGCACTCGATGCCGAAAGCGTCCGGCGATTTTTGTTTTTGCCGGCGACAGTCGCCGCCGAAGCCGTCGAGCATCAGCTTGACCATGTAACTCTGGCCGTGGTGCGGCGGCGGCGTGTGGGCAAAAACAAGTAACTTCATGCACAGGCCAACTGGCTTGGCACGAATCTGAACGAAAGGCGTGGGCGAAGAAAGATTTTTTGCGCGTAGCAAGACGGACTTCGGCTGGCGTTTTGGTTTTCACGGGATATACTGCCCGCGAAATTTTCATGACCATCAAACGCGTCAACGTCCTCGGCGTCGGCATCAGCGTGCTGAATCTGCCGACCGCGCTGGCGGCCATCGCCGAAGCCGTGCGCGCGCGGCGCAAAGGTTACATTTGTGTGCGCGACGCCCACGGTGTGATGCTGGCGCAAAAGGACACCGCGTTCCGGCGCATCTTGAACGAGGCGTTTCTCTGCACTCCAGACGGAATGCCGATGGTGTGGATGGGCAAGCTGCACGGGCACCGCGAAATGAGCCGTGTCTATGGGCCGGATTTGATGCTGGAGGTTTGCGCGTGGAGCGAAAAAAATCCGTGCCGCCATTTTTTGTTCGGCGGCGTGGCGGGCGTGGCGGAGGAATTGCGCGACAAATTGACGGCGCGGTTTCCAAAATTGCAAATCACCGGCTGTTACACGCCGCCGTTTCGTCCGTTGAACACGGAGGAGGAAAACGAATTGCAGGAAATGATCCGCGCCGGCAAGCCGGATATTATGTGGGTCGGTTTGAGCACGCCGAAGCAGGAAAAATTCATGGTGGAATTTCTGCCGAAGCTGGATGTGACGCTGATGATCGGCGTCGGTGCGGCGTTCGATTTTCACGCCGGGCGCGTGAGGCAGGCACCGCGTTGGATGCAGCGCAACGGGCTGGAATGGCTGTTCCGCATGGCCTGCGAGCCGCGCCGCTTGGGAAAACGCTACTTAAAAAATAATCCGCTGTTCGCGCTGAAAATCGCCGGACAACTTTCCGGCCTGAAAAAATATCCGCTGGAATGAGGCCGGAACCACTTTGTTTCGCCGTGAATCAGGTCAATTTTAAGCGTTCAGCAACAAACGACGCTGACCAACCCAGGCAATGAAGCTTGGCCGTATATTTTTTTCGGGAAGGCGGCGCGAGAAAGAAAAAGGGGTAACTTATCGCAAAAAGCCAGTTCCGAGAAGTCCCGCTTGATATGATCTTAAATCCGGTCCGGCGCGCGGCGTGGGCGAGAACTCCGGTCGCGACCGGTTTGGTATGGGTCAAATCATCGTAGAAGCTCATCGGGAACGTTCCGGCCCAGGCTCCGGGCAGGCTTTGCAGCACGACCGTTTTAAGGTGGGGGGTTCGATGAAGATTCGACCGCCCGGTTTCAAAAGCCGGGCGGCTTCTTCAAACAGAAAATCCAGCGAAGCCAGATGTTCAACCAGTTGAATACCTGTAATGCTATCCATGGAACCGGAAGGTCACGGCAACCGGTCTTTTTGAATGTCACCGCGATGGAATACGCAACCGGGCGGATAATTTTCAGGGTTGCCTGCCAAATCGGTTGCGAATAATTTCACATCGGGTCGAAGTTCGGAAAATGCCTCAAGGTTTCCCCATCCGAAGAGCCAATATCAAGCAAAGAGCCACCAACCGGAGTGTTGTCAACAAATCTGGCACGAGTATCCAGCCACGATAGATGACGAAGATGTTTCCAGTTTATTTCGCAAAACACTAAAGTTTTTTGGATATATGCGCCAACCTTTCCTCTTGGCCGCCGCGAATTTGTTTGAGCAAATCCCCCCGTTTTGCTATCTGAAGGCTGGAACTACGCACGCATGAACAAAGATCAAACCAAGGCAGCGCCGGCGGATTGGCGGACGGACACGATGGAATGCTGGCATCGTCTGCCGAACAAGGTGTTTTTCTTCACGCTGCTCGTGGCGTGGGTGTTGCTGTTTCAGTTCTGGGGCAATTCCGTCCTCGGCTATGTCCACACGTCGTCCTTGTTCGCGTGGCTTTACAATGCCTACAACCTCGGTGGCGAAGCGGGCGAAGATGCCAGTATCGGCAACCTCGTTCCGTTTCTGGTCGTCGGAATTTTCTGGTGGAAGCGCAAAGAACTGCTCGTGTTGCCGCTTCAATTCTGGTGGCCGGGACTGCTGATGCTGGCGGCGGCGCTGATGTTGCACATGTTTGGTTACCTCGTCCAGCAGCCGGTTCCTTCGATTATTGCACTGTTCATGGGAATTTACGCATTGACGGGGCTGGCTTGGGGACGCGAATGGCTGCGACACAGTGTATATCCCTTTTTTCTTTTTGCCTTTTCAATTCCGCTGACGGCGCACCTGAATTTCATCCTGTTCCCGCTCCAACTGTTCATCTGCTGGCTGGTGGAAATGGTCGCGCATATCGTCGGCATCAATGTCATCCGGCAGGGCACGCAACTGATGGATCCGTCGGGGGCGTATGGCTATGACGTGGCGGCGGCGTGCGCTGGCATGAGAAGTTTGATCGCCGTTTTCCTGCTGGCAACGGTTTATGGTTTTGCGACGTTCCGGGCGCCGGGCAAGCGGGTTTTTCTGATGGCTTTGGCGCTGCCTTTTGCCGTGCTGGGAAACATGCTGCGTTTGCTGGCCATCATTATCGCGGCGGAAATGGGCGGGCAGGAATGGGGTAATTATGTCCACGAAGGCGGCCCGCTTGGCATCATCAGCTTGCTGCCTTATGTTCCCGGGATTGTCGGACTGCTCTGGGTCGGGCGCTGGCTGGAAAAGCGCGAGGCCAAAAATAAAACCGCCGAGGAGGAACGCGCGTGAAAAATCAAAAATGGATCATCCTCACGGTTGCGCTGGTTTTGATCGCGGGAACGGCTGGCGCGTTGACGTGGCTGCGGGCGAACCAAAAACTGGGGCGGCCTGGCCTCAAGACCGAGGCGATTCCCGGCAGCGTGCAGGTGAAAATCAACCTGCCGGAACGCGTGCTGGATTTCACCTCCACGAACGTGCCGGAGCCGCAAATCGTTTTAGGTTATCTGCCCCCGGACACGAGTTATGCGGAACGCTGTTACTTCAACACGAACGGCGCTCCGATTTACGCCACTGTCGTCCTGATGGGCGCGGATCGCACCAGCATTCACAAGCCGGATTATTGCCTGCCCGGCCAAGGCTGGACCATCAAGGATAAGTCGGTGGTGAACATCCCGATGGCCGGGGCACAAAGTTACCAGATGCCGGTCTCCAAATGGGTCATCGCCAATTCCTTCCAGATGCCCGACGGACAGAAACAGGCGGTGGGCGGCCTTTATGTTTTCTGGCTCGTGGCGGACGGCGAGGAGACGCCGGATAATTACCAGCGGATGTGGTGGCTGGCGCGCGATCTCTTGCGCACCGGCGTCTTGCAACGCTGGGCTTACGTCTCTTATTTCACCGTTTGCGCACCGGGACAAGAGGACGCGACCTTTAAGCGCGTGAAAAACTTGATCGCCCATTCTGTTCCAGAATATCAGTTTCCACCAACCGAACATTGAACGGTTAGGGACTTAACACCATGTTGCGGCGTGATCGTCAGATTCGGACTCAATACCACCAGTTGGCGGATGCCTGCCTGTTTGCGGCCAGTTTCTGGATGGCGTATCTCCTGCGCATTGACCCGCAAATCGGCGCGTGGCTGCATCTGCCCGCGATTTCTAACGAGTCGTTGGATGCGCAAAAGCTCATCTGGCTTTATTTCGCGCTGATTCCCTCCGCGCCGCTTATTCTCGAATCTCAAAATTTCTACAACCGCCCTGCGTTTTGTCCCCGCCGCGCGATTCTCTGGCCGCTGTTCAAAGGCTGTGTCATCACCGCCATCGGTCTGGTGCTGGCGATGTGGGCGTTTCAATTTGTCACCCCGCGCGGAATGATGGTTTTTTTCGGTGTCATCAGTTTCAGCCTGGTTTATTTGAAGGAAGAACTGGTGCGCTGGGCGTTGCGCAGCCGGCTGGCCCAGTCGCAATCCAAGCGCCGGTTCGTCCTCGTCGGCACGGCACGGGAAATCACCTGGATGCGGCAGGGATTGAAGCATCAAACCGATACCAGTGTCGAGGTCATGGCTGAATTCGACCTCATCGAAACGCCCGTGCAGCAGATCGTCAACCTGCTCCACGACCATTCCGTCTTCGGTGTCATCTTGAGCGCCAAGCACACCAACTTCGAGCAGATCGAATACGTCATCCGTGCCTGCGAACTCGAAGGCATCGAAGTCTGGCTCATCGCCGATTTTTTCAGCACGCAGATTTCCCGCACCAGCTTTGACGAACTCCTTGGCCGCCCGCTTCTGGTTTTTCGCACCACGCCCGAAGCCTCGTGGCAAAGCCTCGCCAAGCAGTTTCTGGATTTTTTTGGCGCGCTTTTATTGCTGGGGTTGTTGATCGTGATTCCCGTGATTCCCCTCATCGCGCTGGCAATCAAACTTTCTTCGCCCGGGCCCGTTTTTTTCCGGCAGAAACGTTCCGGCATCAACGGCACGCCGTTCACGATTTACAAATTCCGCACGATGGGAACGAATGCCGAGCAGTTCAAACACGAACTCGAAGCCATGAACGAAATGACCGGCCCGGTTTTCAAAGTCACCAACGATCCGCGCATCACACCCATCGGAAAATTCCTCCGCAAATACAGCCTCGATGAACTGCCGCAACTTTTCAACGTCCTGCGCGGCGAGATGAGCCTCGTCGGGCCGCGTCCGCTGCCCGTGGACGAGGTGAAACGCTTCGACAACCTGGCGCACCGCCGCCGTTTGAGTGTGAAGCCCGGCCTCACCTGCCTTTGGCAGATCAGCGGGCGCAACCAGATTGCCGATTTCAAAGACTGGGTGCGCCTCGATCTCGAATACATTGACAACTGGACCATCTGGCTCGACTTGAAAATTTTGTTGCTCACCATTCCCGTCGTCCTGCGCGGCACCGGCGCGAAGTGAGTTCGCCCATCGTTTAATCGTTGAATCGTTGAATCGTTTCAATAACCTTCAATGCTCTGATGATTTAACAGTTCAACCATTTAACGATTTGATAACTTGAAAAAGAAACAGCCCATCTCCGTCATCACCGGAGCCGCCGGTTTTCTCGGCTCGCACCTGGCCGACCTGCTTCTGACGCGCGGCCATAAAGTCATCGGCCTCGACAATTTTGTCACCGGCTCCGTGGACAACATCTCGCACCTTGGTGGCAACCCGAATTTCAAATTCATCCAACAGGATGTGACGGAATTTATTTTTCTCGACTGCCCGGTGGATTACGTCTGGCACTTCGCCTCGCCCGCCAGCCCGATTGATTATCTGCAAATCCCGATCCAGACCATGAAGGTCGGATCGCTTGGCACGCACAAGGCGCTCGGCCTCGCCAAAAACAAGAAAGCCCGCTTTCTCGTCGCCTCGACCTCGGAAATTTACGGCGACCCGCGCGTGCATCCGCAAACCGAAGAATACTGGGGCAACGTTAACACCATCGGCCCGCGCGGTTGTTACGATGAAGCCAAGCGTTTTGCCGAGGCGCTGACGATGGCCTATCACCGCGAGCACAAGGTCGAGACCCGCATCGTCCGCATCTTCAATACCTATGGCCCCCGGATGCGCTTGAACGACGGTCGCGTCGTCCCCGCGTTTGTCAGCCAGGCGCTCACGAACAAACCCATCACTGTTTTCGGCAAGGGCACCCAGACCCGCAGCTTTTGCTACGTCTCCGACTTGATCGAAGGCATCTATCGCCTGATGATGAGCGATTACAATATGCCTGTGAACATCGGCAATCCGACCGAGATGACGATGCTGCAATTCGCCGATGAAATCATCCGCGCGACCAAATCCAAAAGTAAAATTATCCACAAATCACTTCCGCAAGACGATCCCAAACAGCGCAAACCGGACATTACAAAGGCAAAAAAAATCCTCGGCTGGTCGCCGAAAGTTCCGCTCGCCGAGGGAATGGAGAAAACCATCGCTTACTTCAAACGCAAAGTTTGAGCGCGGTATCCGCGCCGACCTGATAAAATGATTTTTCGCGCGCGCCAATTCGAATTTGTTTTCCCGCGACCGGCGCTCATCATGGGCGTCGTCAACGTCACGCCGGATTCTTTTTTCGATGGCGGAAAATTTCTGGACGCTGATACCGCCGTCGCGCACGGGTTAAAACTGGCTGAACAAGGCGCGGAGATTCTGGACATCGGCGGCGAATCTACGCGGCCGGGTGGCGAACCGGTCAGCGAAGCCGAGGAATTGCGCCGCGTGATTCCCGTCATTCAAAAACTCGCGTCGCAAGTCAAAATTCCAATTTCGATTGATACGATGAAGCCTGCCGTCGCGCGCGCCGCGCTCGCGGCAGGCGCGAGCATCGTCAATGATGTTTCGGCGAACCGCGACAATGATGCGCTGTGGCAGGTGGTTTCGGGCTTTCAGGCCGGTTACGTTTGCATGCACGCGCAAGGGGGGCCGCCGGCGATGCAGAACAATCCGGCTTACACGGACGTGATCCGGGAGGCCGGCGAATTTTTCCAGGAGCAGCTGGGCAACTTGTTGAACCGCGTCGGCGTCGTTCCTGAACAGGTAGTGCTGGATGTGGGCATCGGTTTCGGCAAGACGCTGGAGCATAATTTGGAGTTGCTCGCGAATCTGCGGAGTTTTACAAGGTTGCGGCGGCCGCTGCTGCTGGGCGTTTCACGCAAATCGTTTATCGGAAAATTGCTGGGCGTGGAAGTGAATGAACGCTTGCCCGCGTCGCTCGCGTGCGCGACTCTGGCGGTCGAATCCGGTGTGCAGATCATCCGTACGCATGACGTGATGGAAACCGTGCAGACGGTGCGGATGACAGAAGCGCTGTTGTCCCGGAGAAAAAATCATAATGGTCTACGCAGATAAAATCTGGCTTTACTTTGAAACCAACGGCTGGCGGCACCTGCTGGAAATTTTGATTCTCGCGGTGCTGATTTATTACGCCTTCCGGTTTGTGCGCGGCACGCGCGGCTGGCCGGTGGTTATCGGGTTCGTCGTCGTTTTGCTGACGCTGGCGCTGGTGACGACGGCTTTGGATTTGAAGGTTTTGCGCTGGATGCTCGGCAGTGCGTCCGTGTTCATCGTGGTCGGCGCGCTCGTGATTTTTCAGCCGGAACTCCGCCGGATGCTTGGTGAACTCGGCAACCTGCCGCTTTTTGCCAGCGCGAGCGAACAGCGCGAAGCCATCGAGGTTGTGATCCAGACCGTCGAACGTCTCGCGGATGTGAAAATTGGCGCTCTCATCGCCATCGAGCAGTCCATCCAGTTGCAGGAAGCCGTCGAGTCCGGCATCAAGGTGGATTGCGACGCGACAGCGGAAATGCTCGAAACGATTTTCTTTCCGAACAACGCCATTCACGACGGCGGTGTGATCCTCAAGGGCGACCGCATCGCCTACGCCGCGTGCATTTTTCCGCTGACTCAGCGTTCGGACTTGAACAAGTCGCTCGGCACGCGCCACCGCGCAGCCATCGGCTTAAGCGAGGAGACTGACGCGGTCATTGTCGTGGTGTCCGAGGAAACCGGCATGATTTCCTACGCTTGCAAAGGCCAGCTAGTGCGCGGCGTGACGCTGGAGGAATTGCGCGCGTTCCTGACCTCGGTGATTTTGCGCCCGGTGAAATCGCATGGCCTCGTCAAATGGCTGCGCGCGCAACTGGGCGAACGCCACCGCGCCACCGGCCCGGCGGTAATCACCAAACACGAACCGCGCCCGGTAGTGAAACCGGGCGGCAAATAAATTTTTTATTGCGATGCGCGACCTGTTTTTCAAAGATTTTGGCTGGAAAGTATTCTCGCTGTTGCTGGCGGCAGGCATCTGGCTGACCGTCCACCGGATTTTGCAGGAACCAAACGAGTCGGAGGGGCATGCCGCCGGCAGCCCGGTGACTTATGGCGACCTGCCGGTGTTCATCGTCGCGTCGGCGTCGGACGTGCATCTTTACCGCGTCGCGCCCAACACGGTTTCCGTCACTGTCAGAGGCTCACCCGACGCCATCTCGGTTTTGCAGGCGAATCAGATTCGCGCGACCGTTGACCTGACCGACATCGAATCCGCCAGGGATTTGAAACGGCGCGTGGACGTTTCGGTGCCGTCCGGCATCACGCTCGTCAGCGTTGAGCCGGCGAAAGTCGGCGTCATCATCCCGCCTTCACCGGCACAAAATCAATGACTGCTCCCATAAAAATCTTTGGCACGGACGGCGTTCGCGGAACGGCGAATGTCGAACCTGTCACCGCTGAAACTGCATTGAAACTCGGACGCGCCGCCGCGCACGTCTTCAAAAATCTCGAACGCCAGTCGCGCGGACGCGGCAAACACAAAATCGTCATCGGCAAGGACACGCGACTTTCCGGCTATATGCTCGAAAACGCGATTTCTGCCGGCATTCTTTCGATGGGCGTGGATGTGCTGTTCATCGGGCCGCTGCCGACGCCCGGTGTCGCCTACGTCACGCGCAGTTTGCGCGCCGACGCGGGCATCGTCATTACCGCGTCGCATAATCCTTACACCGACAACGGCATTAAATTTTTCCGCGCGGACGGCTACAAGCTCGACGACAAAATCGAAGGTGAAATTGAAAATTTGGTTTTTACCGGCGCGATTGAAGACATCCGTCCATCCGCTGGAGAAATCGGCAAGGCTGTCCGTATTGACGACGCGCTCGGACGTTACATCGAATTTGCCAAATCCTCTTTTCCCAAGGGACTTACGCTCGAGGGCGTGAAAATCGTTATGGATTGCGGGCATGGCGCGGCCTATAAATCTTCGCCTTGCGTCCTGCGCGAACTCGGCGCGGAAGTCATCGTCTATGGCGACCAGCCCGACGGCAAAAACATCAACGAAAATTGCGGCTCGATGCACCCGGAAGCGATGTGCAAAAAAGTCGTTGAACACGAGGCGCACCTCGGCATCGCGCACGACGGCGATGCCGACCGCGTCTTGCTTTGTGATGAAAAGGGCAACTTAATTGACGGCGACGACATCATGGCCATCGCCGCGCTGGAGATGCTCGCGGAAAAATCACTCGCCAAAAAAATACTCGTCACGACCGTGATGAGCAATGCCGGACTCGAAGCGGCCATCAAAAATGCCGGCGGCAAAATGCTTCGCACCGCCGTCGGCGACAAGAATGTGATTGATGAAATGCTGCGCGAAGGTTGCAACTTCGGCGGTGAACAGAGCGGCCATCTGATTTTCCGCGATTTTGGCACGACCGGCGACGGGCTCGTGGCAGCGCTGCAAGTTCTCCGCATCATCAAATCGAAAGACACGCCGCTCTCCCAGCTCGCGAAATGCTGGACACGTTTTCCGCAACTCGTGACCAACGTGAAAGTGCGCGAGAAAAAACCGTTCGAGCAACTGGACGGCGTGAGCCGGCTTGTGGCTGATGCGGAAAAGGAATTGTCCGCGCAAGGCGGACGTCTGCTGCTGCGGTATTCCGGCACGGAACCGAAAGTGCGCCTGCTCGTGGAAGGCCGCGACGCCAAATCACTGGAAGCGTGGTCAAAGAAAATTTGCGGCGCGATTCAGAAGCAGATCGGCATATGAAATCCTTCCCGCAGATTTCGCAGATGAGCGCAGATTTTTCAAAAGATTTATCAGCGGAAATCTGTGCAATCTGCGGGCAAAAATTTAGATCTGAAATAATTCTCAGTCACAATTGTCCGATGACTTTCTTCATCTGTTCGTAGCCACAAACCAGCCGGAAGCCGGGCTGCAAAATATCTTCGCCGGGAATTTCATAAATGCGACCGGCACGGACCGCCGCCAGTTCCGACCAGCCGGGGCGCGATGAGATTTCTGCGGGTTGAACCGGCTTGCCGCACCACGAAGCAAAAATGATTTCTGGATCGGCGCGGAGTATTTGCTCCGTTGAAACAATGCGTTCCTGCGCGGCACGTTTGGTTCGCAAATTGGCAAAAATGTCATTGCCGCCGGCGCGTTCAATCAATTCGCCCGCCCACGCGATGCCGGTGATGAATGGCTCGTTCCATTCCTCAAAATAAACGCGCGGTCGGACGATGGGATTTTTGACGGGTGTGAGCCGTTCGCGGAATTCTTGCAGCCGCCGGTCGGCTTCGGCTTCCCGGCCAACGATTCGGGCGAGCAATGCCAGCGTCGTTTCCGTTTCAGTCAAAGTGCGTTGATTGGTGCCCAGCACATTCAAGCCGCGTTGGATGAGTTTGGCGGCAAGCTTGGCTTGCACGTCGGAAAAGGTGATGACCAGATCGGGATTCAGCCGGAGAATCTCGTGCCGATTCGCCGAACTGAAACCGCTCACGCGCGGTTTGGGCGCTGCGTCCGGTGGCGGCGTAAAAAACGCCGTGACGCCGACAACATTTTCCCACGCGCCGGTGCGCCAAAGCCAGTCGGCGGATTCGGCGGACAGGCAGACGATGCGTTGCGGCGTCCGGCTCATTTTGCGGCCAGCAGAAATTTTTGTTCCGGCGCGGCGTAGGGGCAATGGCGGCAGCCGCTGTCGCAACAATAGCCGCGACGTAAATGATATTCAGCGGTAAAAACCATCAGGCCACCGTCAAAATAAAAATCGCCGGGCAACAATTTTGGCGATGGCGCGCCGGAATTTTTTGACCGGTGAAAAGCCATCGCGCAGGCGCGGCAGATGCAATTTTTGTTTCGCAAATCCGGCGGCACTTGCGCGATCAACGCGTCGGGAATTTCCACCTTGGCACACCAGCACACGCCTTTGTAAGCGGCGACGGTGCAGAGCTGGCAATCATTCGGCTGGCCGCAGAGGGGACATTGTCCCGGCTCGAATGTTCTTGTCGCCGAAGAATTCATTTCAGCAGGTCGCGGGCGTCGGACGCAAAACCGGCCAACGCCATTCGGCGGCGTGCAATCCGCCAAAGAGCGCAACGGTGTAAACCAAATCACTCGTCAGAGTGTTCCAGAAAAAAGGAATCGCGGCCGTGTAACACGCCAGCAGGCCGGTGCCGGTTTTAGAATAAAATGAACCCAAGAGCCAGACGCCGAAATTCGTTGTGACAAAGAAAAGAATTGCTCCGATCACAGCCGCGCCGCCGATGCGCCAAATTTTTGGATTTCGGCGCACCCAGAACCCGAGGCAAACGATGAGCGCAAAGCTGCCGTAGATGACGGGAATGAGTGAATGCAGTCCCAAAACCAAATCACTTAAAAACATCGCGGCCAATGGCACGAGAAACGCGAGCCGTTTGTCGGCGAATTGCGCCCCGCCAAACAAGGCGAGCGCGGCGATGGGGCTGAAATTGGGCGGGTGCGGGATCAAGCGAGACACGGCGGCGACCAGAATCATACCGGCGAGAAACCGGAAGCGGGGTTTATTCATAATGGGTGTTGAATTGTTTTATTTTACGGGATGGGCAGCAAATCACAAAACCAAAATCCTTTCGTCCGCTGTGGACCGGGTGGACAGACGTAAGATGAATTGGCATCGGTCGGGTGCGTCACTTCGACCGGACGGTAAACTTTTTCGCCCACCGTGAACCGCACCGGCTGTTTGAAAACCGGCCCGGCGAACGCGAACGAGTGGAACTCGCCATTTTCGCCGCACGGGTCGACTTCCGCTGGCAGCGACGCGATGAAGTCCGCGTCAATGTTCCGGCCCACGGCAGCTTCACCCAGATACGCATCGTTCACGCAACAAATCACTGTGCCGAAACCAAGCGCGAAAAATTCCCGGATGAGATCGCGCGTGTCAATTTTCCAGATCGGAAAGATTCCGCGCAGACCGACCTTCGCCAGATTTTCCTCGCGCCAGCGTTTGAGGTCTTCAAGGAAGATGTCACCGAACGCACAGGCGGTTACGCCGCATGACCTGTGCGCGAGAAGACAGGCGGACATTTTTTGCTGATACTCCTCATTGGAACCGCGCTGGCTGACAAAGATTTTTTCCAATGGCAGGCCGATGGCGGCGGCTTGCTGGCCGAGCAATTCCACCCGCACACCGTGCATGGAGACACGTTGGAAATGCTCATTGCAGGTCGTCAACAACGTGATCACTTCATAACGGTCGTCCTGCAAAATCCGGTTCAGCGCCAGCGCGGAATCCTTCCCGCCGCTCCAGCAGAAGATGATCTTTTCTTTCATAATTTCATTTCAAATCATACATGGAGTTGTCAGGTGATAAGAATCCCGTGCCGGGTGCGACGTTGGCGGCACCATCCGCATTATTGGTGTAACACGCCGCCAACGATTCGGCATGGCCGTCACAAAAGGCGACATTGCTGCGATTTTGATGTCGAAAACCTTGCGTGCCAGCGTAACGCCCGCTGTAGTTGGCATCGCCGGGATTTGGCCACGGGGCGCGCATAAATTTGTCCGCGCCCGAAGAATACTGGCCGTCGCCGAACAAAGCGGTTTTCGTCGGATGATTCAAAGTGGTTGTTTTGGCAGGCACAGGGGCGGCTTGACCCGTCGGATCACTTTCGCTTTCGCCTTGGCCGTGGCCGATGTAGCTGGTGTTGTAATTGTAGCCAGTGTAGGGATCGGTCAGCCAATCCGCGCTGCCGTTGAACGATGGGCATTGCTGGATTTGCGGATTGGTTTGCCCCTGCCAAAGCACTCCTGGAACAACGTTGCCTGAATTTTCATACGTTGTGAAATCCCAACAGTAAAAAATATTGTTCACATCGTCAAAATAGTAGGCGAACGGGTAGAAGTCCGAATTATCGCCGGCGTAGACCTGTGCGGCGATGTCCATTTGGCGCAAGTTGCTCAAACACTGGATACTCTTGGCTTTCGCCTTGGCCGAGGCCAAGGCGGGCAAAAGCATCGCTGCCAAAATGGCGATAATGGCAATCACCACGAGCAATTCAATCAAAGTGAACGCTCGTTGCGCGTCACATGACGAATGACGAGCGACAGAAATTTTGCGCCGCTGTTGACAGTAGTTCCCGTCGCCCGCCACTCGCCGTTGTTGGTTCATTACGGATTCAAGAGCAGACGGTAAAACGCCTGGCCAGCCGGTGCATTGGTGTCCTGCAACGTCATCGGCTGGGCATTGGTGGCAGTGAACGTGTAGATCGGCGTCCACGTCACGAGGTCAGGCGAGCGTTCCAATGTCTCGGCACAATTGGGCACTGGCGTAAATTGGAACGCGAAGCCGTTCGTGATGCTTTGGATGGCCATGACCGGCGGCACGATCTGTGAGACGACAAACGCGGAAAAATTGGTGACGCCGCTGACGAGCACCTCGTTGTTAGTCGGGTTGAAGGCGAAGGGCTCGGATACCCAATTCGTGCAATCCCATTGATACACGCGCAAGTCATTTCCGCTGCCGGAATAATTCGCGCCGGCGTACAGTCCGACGGCGGCGGTGGCGACCACGGCGTTGGTACTCGTGATTGGGAGGGCCTGTATCTGATACGCGCTGGACACGTTGCCGGTGACCGGCGCGAACGATGAAAAATCGCTCAAACTCACGGTGCTGATTCTGGCGAGTTCATTCAACGAATCAAAGTTGATTGAGATCTGGTTTTGGCAGGAGTTGCCTGGGTTTTGGAACGCGAGGTTGGTGATGCCGGAGGCCAGATTGTCCGGTGTGATAGAAAGCGCATCGCCGACCGACACGGGGTCCACCGCCGCAATGGCGTCGATGACCGTATAAGTGCCCACCCCGGGCTGGATGCGGACGTATTGAATCCACGATAAGCCTGAACCTGCTAGAGAATACTCCGTGCCGCCTGATGCGCCGGCGAATTGGTCGACGGCTTCTGCAATGCTATCTCCGGCAAAATTATTCGTATAGATGAACGGATTGAGCGGTTTGTTTGGGTTCAACTGTTCACCGGTCCACGAGCTATTCGTGTCATCCCAGCGATAAGCTTCATCCGGAAACAAGTAAGAGGGCGTGGGCGTGGCGTTGGTGTACCAGTTGATGCCATCCTGGCTGACCGAAACGACCGTCGGGTGGCCGTAGATCCCGCTGCTTCTCAGCAAGAGAGTGCTCATATCCGTCCCGTTGTTGACGGCGCCGGAGGGGCTGTCGAAAAACGAATTGCCATAGACGATGAGGTCGGCTCCATATGGATTATTCGGATCGTGATAAACTTTGCGGCCGAGTTGGACGGTGATTTCGCCGCCGGGTTTGATTTCCGTGATCACGTCGCTGTGGGCGGGTGTGACATTGTAGGGGGCATTAACGATGGAAACGAGGTCGGTAGGGCTGCCATCCAAAAAACTCAACGTGGGAGGGCCCAACATCGCCAACGGATTATTGTAGGGGCTGGACGGATCAAGGGTGTTGGTGCTGATGATTTCTGTGGCAAAATCGTTGGTATGGCATACGTACGCCACATACGTGCCTTCGGGCGAAGGCGGGGCCTGCTCGTCATTGTTGTAAACATTGTAAGCGGCATCGTTGGTGTCGGAATCGTATCCCGCCGCCGACACCGAGAACCCGATCCATGAGCCATTTGTTAGGGACAGATCATCCAGGCCATAATTGGCATAAGCCCACTGGCCCTGGGCATAGGTGTTTGTGTTCCAGTAGGGGCTGGAGCCGCGATTGGGTGAATTTTCAAAACCGCCCTCATCGTTTTCTTCGGTCCAAACCTGCCAACTCGGCCCAAAATAACCGCTCCAGAACAGGTCGCCGCTGTTCAATGGATAGGCCGCATCCCCATCCAAATTGGGGTCATCCACGACGCCATTGACAAAGGCGCTGGGCGCGTCGGTCACGCTGCCATCGGTGACACCCGCGATCCCCTGACCGTTGAGGTTGTAACCGATGCCTTCAACGAATGTTCCAAAAGAATTATTTTCAATCACATAAAGTTTTGGGTCTGCTGTGAGAACCGCGTTGAGCATTTCAGTTCCTGTGCCGGTTCCGTTGAATCGGTAGCCCCAGACCATGGTTTTATTCGCGACCGGCGCCGGGACGGTGGTATTGTTGAATATCTGCGGCGTGTTCCATTCGATGACGAGGGCGGCTCGATTGGTGCCGCTGCCGGTCCAGAGTTGAATGTCATCCAGCGAAATCGCCGATGATTTGGAGACGAGAAACAAGCTGGCCAACGCCAGCGCCGAATATAACTTTTTCATGAACAGGTCTTTCAATTTTGTTCCGTGAATAAAATTCACGGAACGGTTTTACCATTGAGAGACCAGCGCGAAGCTTGAAGATTTTAGAAATAAAAAAACCTCCAGACTCCGGCAAAACGGGGAATGAAGGCATTCAGCGAATCCTGACAAAAAACGGTTCGTCAGGCTGGCCTCATCTTTCTCTTTGCGGAGAAGTTGGTCGAAGTTTTCTTCGACCGCGACGAGCATAATCAAACCGGTATCCTGACTTCGGCCTCAAACCTCATTCCGCCTTCCCGGTCTTTCGACCAGTGGCATTGGAATTTGTAGCCGTTACAGTGGCGCAACCGTCCCGGATTCACACCGGGTTCCCTGACATTTGACTGCGATTGTTGCGGAAAACTTTTTCCGCTGTTTCAAAGAACGATTGCTTTCTACGCCGAATAAATTTTTTGCCAAGCAAAATCTTCGCCGCGCGGAAAACTTGCGCCGAAACCCCAGCATTAACATAATGTCCCTCCAAAATTTTTATGAACAAAGCCCCCATTCGTGTCGCTGTCACCGGCGCTGCCGGACAAATCGGATATTCACTTCTCTTTCGCATTGCCTCCGGCGCGATGTTCGGGCCGGAACAGCCGGTCATCCTGCACCTCATCGAAGTTCCCGACGAAAAGGCGCAGGCCGCGCTCGGCGGCGTCTGCATGGAACTCGATGACTGCGCGTTTCCACTGCTCAAAGAAATCGTTCCCACATCGAGCCTCGACGAAGGATTCAAGGGCGTGAACTGGGCGTTGCTCGTCGGCGCCGTGCCGCGCAAGCAAGGCATGGAGCGCAAGGATTTGCTCGGTATCAACGGAAAAATTTTCACCGGCCAGGGACAAGCCATCGCGAAAAATGCCGCGAGCGACGTACGCGTGCTGGTCGTCGGCAATCCGTGCAACACCAATTCACTCATCGCCATGAACAACGCCAAAGGCGTCCCGTCCGACCGATTTTTTGCGATGACGATGCTCGATGAAAATCGCGCCAAAACGCAACTCGCCAAAAAAGCTGGCGTGGACATCACGGCCATCAGCAATCTGGCGATTTGGGGCAATCACAGCGCGACGATGTATCCCGATTTCTTCAACGCGAAAATTTCCGGCCAGCCCGTCACGAGCGTCATCAAAGACGAAGCGTGGCTCAAGGGCGATTTCATTTCTACCGTGCAACAACGCGGCGCGACCATCATCAAGGCGCGCGGACTTTCGAGCGCGGCGAGCGCGGCGAACGCCGTCGTGGACACCATCCGCAATCTCACCACGCCGACGAGACCCGGCGATTGGGTTAGCGTCGCGGTTTGTTCACCCGGCGATTATGGCATCGAGAAAAATTTAATCTTCAGCTATCCGATTCGCACGGACAGCAAGAAATGGGAAATCGTCCAGAACGTCCCGCTCAACGATTTCAGCAAAGCGAAAATCGTCGCGACGGAAAATGAATTGAAGGAAGAAAAAAGTTTGGTCGCCGATCTGTTGCCGAAATAAAAATGAAAGCCAAGCCCGCAAAAACAATTGGCTGGTTGCTAATTTTTATTGGGATTCTGGTTGTCGTTTTCAGCAACAAGATTGTGTTTCCGAGTTTAGAACGAATCGTCGGAATAGAAACCATTGTAGGCAAAGAGAATGTTGTTTATCAGCCTGACGGCGGTTACTTCTTCACTAATCCGGGTGCAATGGCAAGATGGGTTCTTTCTGTCGCTGCTGTCGGAATTTTAATTTTTTCTGCAGGCGTTTGGTTGTTAATACGATCAAGAAAAAATCTCAAAAGTTGACTTTCCTCGCATTGCACCACGTTTTGATTCTGCTAGTCTCGCGGGCGTATGGCTTTTGATTCCTTCCGCGATTTCGTCAACGCCCTCGACAAGGCGGGCGAACTCAAACGCATTTCGCAGCCGGTCGCGACCGAACTCGAAATCACCGAGATCGCCGACCGCGAAATGAAATCGCCCGGCGGCGGCAAGGCGCTGCTGTTCGAGCAACCCACCGTCAATGGCGTCGTCTCGCCGTTTCCCGTCGCCATCAACACGATGGGTTCGCACACGCGCATGGCCATGAGCATGGGCGCAAGTTCCGTGGATGAAGTGGCCAACGAACTTGGCGCGCTGATGAAGGCCAAACCGCCGACAAGCTTTCGAGAAACGATAAAACTCCTCGGTCAAGCGCTGGATTTGCGCCACGCAAAACCGAAAGTCATCAAAAGCGGCGCGTGTAAGGAAGTGATTCACAAATTCGACGCGACCACTTCAACGAAGAATTGGCCTACTGCGCCGGATTGGAAAAAAGGAACGTCGCCGAATCCGCCGACGCTTTTGAATTTGCCTATTCAGAAATGCTGGCCGCTTGACGGCGGGCGTTTCATTACTCTGCCCTGCGTCGTGACCAAAGACCCCGACACTGGCGAGCGCAACGTCGGAATGTATCGCATCCAGATTTACGACGACCGCACGACGGGCATGCACTGGCAGTTGCAAAAAGTCGGCGCGCGGCACGGGCGACGTTATTATGAAACCGGCACGCGGATGCCTGTCAGCATTTTCATCGGCGGCGACCCGATGTTTCCCTTTGCCGCGACCGCGCCGTTGCCCGATGGCCTTGACGAATTTTTGCTCGCCGGTTATCTCCGCAAAAAATCCGTCGAACTTGTCAAATGCGAGACGAACGATTTGGAAGTTCCCGCGAATTCTGATTTCGTCATTGAAGGTTACGTTGACCCGACCGAGCCGTTGCGCGACGAAGGCCCGTTCGGCGACCACACCGGCTACTACACGTTGCCCGAGCCGTATCCGGTGTTTCACGTCACGGCCATCACACATCGCAAGGACGCGGTTTATCCGGCGACAATTGTCGGCATTCCGCCGATGGAAGATTTTTACATCGGCGGCGCGAGCGTGAAATTGTTCCTGCCGGTCTTCAAGATGAATTTCCCCGAGATCGTGGACATCGCGCTGCCGGCGGAAGGCGTATTCCACAACCTCGTTTTCGTCAGCATCAAGAAAACCTACCCGATGCAGGCCTACAAAATCATGCACGGCCTCTGGGGCATGGGACAGATGATGTTCACGAAATACATCGTGGTGGTGGACACCGGTGTGGACGTGCATAACACGAGTGAAGTGCTGTTCCACCTCACGGCCAACACCGACCCGCAGCGCGACAGCATCTTCACCAAAGGCCCGTCCGACGTGCTCGACCATGCCACCAGCGAAATCGCCAGCGGCAGCAAACTCGGCATTGACGCGACGAAGAAACTGCCGGGCGAAGGTTTCAAACGCACGTGGCCACCGTTGATCAAAATGGATGAGGCGGTGAAGGCGAAGATGGAAAAATTCTTACGCAACCTTTGAACGATGTTTCGTTTTTCGTCGGTAGGAAACAGTTTTTTTGCAAATTGGGTTGATGTAATATGCGTTGCTCTTTCGGCATTTGCCAAAGATGTGTCTCGTTCAATCCGCTTGAGGTTATTACGAGTCCGCATTAGTCTCTCCAGCGTTGGAACTAATTCACGTTCCGGCCAATGAAAGGAAATTTATTTTATGAAACGCAAAGCATCGGCAGTCTGGCAAGGCGATTTGAAAAACGGCAAAGGCAGCATCTCCACCGACAGCGGTGTGCTCAAGGAGACGCAATACTCGTTCAGCACGCGCTTCGAAAACGGCGTCGGCACGAATCCCGAGGAACTCATCGCGGCGGCGCACGCGGGCTGTTTCGCGATGGCGTTCTCGGCGGAACTCGGCAAGGCCGGCTTCACGCCCGCAGCCATCAATGCCACGGCCACGATCACGATGGAAAAGACCGATGCGGGTTTTACCGTGACGGAATCACATCTGGACATGACAGCAAAAATTCCCGGCATTGATCAGACGAAGTTCGCGGCCATCGCGAACGGCGCGAAGGCCGGCTGTCCGATTTCGCGCTTGCTCAATGCGAAGGTTTCGCTGGACGCAAAGCTGGAAGCGTGAACGAAGGTTGCCACACCGGGCGGTAATAATTACCTTGCCCTTATGAATTCCCTTCGTCTTGCCCTCATGATCCCGGCTCTACTCGTCAGCACGGCTGTCAACAGTCTCGCCGACGAATCACTGGTTTATTTCGGCACCTACACCGGCGCGAAGAGCAAAGGCATTTACGTTTCCCGGTTCGATTCTACAACCGGCAAATTGAGCGCGCCGGAACTCGCCGCTGAAACTACGAATCCAACTTTCCTTGCCATCGCACCCGGCGAACATTTTCTTTATGCCGTCAATGAGGTGGATGATATCGGCGGCAAACCCACTGGTGCGGTGAGTGCCTTCGCGCTGGACGCCCAGACCGGCAAACTGACGCCGCTGAACCAGCGGATTTCCGGCGGCAGCGGGCCCTGTCATGTCGCCGTGGATGCCACTGGCAAATGCATGCTCGTTGCGAATTACGGTGGCGGCAGCATCGCCGCGCTGCCGATTCATGCCGACGGAAGCTTGGGTGAAGCGACAACGAACATCCAACACTCTGGTTCCGGCGCGAATCCTCAACGTCAAGCCGGGCCTCACGCGCATTTCATTTTGCCGTCGCCGGATAATCGCTTCGCGCTCAACTGCGATCTCGGCCTGGACAAGGTATTCGTTTATCGCCTAGACGCAGGTGCGGCCAGACTCTCGCCGGGCGACGTGCCGTTTGCGACTGCGGCACCCGGCTCCGGCCCGCGCCATTTGATTTTTTCTCCCGGTGGCAAATTCGTTTACGTCATCAATGAAATGGCTTCCACAATCAGCGCGTTCACCTACGACGCATCGCGCGCGGTGATGACCGGGGTGCAAACCATTTCCACGCTGCCCAAGGATTTTTCCGGAAACAACACCGCTGCTGAAATTGCCATGCACCCGTCGGGAAAATTTCTCTATGGCTCGAATCGCGGACACGACAGCATCGCCGTTTTTGAGGTGGATCAAAAAACCGGCAGGCTCACGCTCGTCGAACATCAGTCCACGCAAGGCCGCACGCCACGCCATTTTGCGATTGACCCGACCGGCCGTTGGTTGCTCGCGGAAAATCAAGCTTCGGATTCGGTCGTCGTGTTCGCGATTGACACTGATACTGGCAAGTTGAAACCGACGGGACAGATCATGTCCATTGGGGCACCGGTTTGTGCCGTGTTCGTCGGTGGAAAGTAGGTTGCCTCCCAGTTTCCCGGCTTGTTACCACGTTTTGTTCTGTTATCTTCCGCGACTCGTTTGTGGACACAGCCAAAGAAATCCAACGGCGACGCACGTTCGCCATCATCTCGCATCCCGACGCGGGCAAAACCACGTTGACGGAAAAACTCCTGCTTTACGGCGGCGCGGTGCAGCTCGCTGGCTCCGTGACCGCGCGCAAAAATCAGCGCGCGACCACGTCCGACTGGATGGAGCTGGAAAAAAAACGCGGCATCTCAATCAGTTCCACAGTCTTGCAATTTGATTACGACGGCTATCACATCAACCTGCTTGACACGCCGGGTCACAAGGATTTTTCCGAGGACACTTATCGGGTGCTCACCGCCGTGGATTCCGTCGTGATGGTGATTGATTCCGCGAAGGGCATCGAACCGCAGACGCGAAAACTATTCGAGGTCTGCCGCCAGCGCGGCGTGCCGATTTTCACGTTCATGAACAAGTGCGACCGGCCGATGAAGGAACCGCTCGCGCTGCTCGACGAACTGGAACGCGTGCTTGGTATCGGCGCGTTCCCGGTTAACTGGCCCATTGGCAACGGCGC